>ERZ1643247.79-NODE-79-length-131818-cov-8.132101_pt1 | contig 131818 bp, 146 predicted proteins | sample MGYA00579264_ERZ1643247 | MGnify/ENA primary metagenome ERZ1643247 (study PRJEB29033, sample SAMEA4952262) | chicken gut metagenome | biome: Broiler Chicken; feature: Gastrointestinal Tract; material: Caecum | place: Ireland | collected 2018 | study: Broiler... | reverse complement strand
GCCGGAATATACGCTTCATTTAGAAGATATTATGGTGAAATTTACGCCTTTAGGATATCAGGACACTTTAAAAGATCAAAATGTCCTGATAAATGACCCATTAAATGTCCTAATAAATAATTCTTTAGAGGAAAAAGTATTATCAGCAATAAAAGAAAATTCTCACATAACGCAGGCGCAGCTGTCCGCAAAACTAAATCGCTCTGACAGACAGATCAGAAGAGTTTTAAAAGAACTGAGAGAAAAGGGGGTTATTGAGCGTATTGGCAGCCGCAAATCAGGAGAATGGATTGTAAAATCAATAAAGAATTGAGAAGAGAGACGAAAGAGGCTGTTTGGAATTATCTATTTTCCAACAGCCTCACTTTGTCTACAGTCAGAGAGTTCTGCTGGGCAGAACACTGTGGAACACTGTGTTCTGACAATGTATTCTTTCCGTGCATGGAAAAGGATAAAGAACAGGCATTAGACATTATGGAATCTCCTTTTTATAATGAATTCATAAGGTAATCGTAATCAATTACCGCTGGCGCCATCAAAAAGAAAGATGAAGTTAAGGAATAAAAAGTAGATAAGGAGGAATCCCTTGACGAAAAAAGCAGAAAATGTAAAGAAAATCATTTCTTCAAAAAGAATAGTATCCACAGAAAGATTAATGTCTCCGAAAAGGATAACAGCCTTGCTGATGACGGGCATACTTCTGATGACAGCCGCCGGCTGCGGCAATGCCGGAACACAGGGCGACGGAAACTCGCAGCCGGAAAATACCCAGAGCCAGACGGTAGAAAGCACGCAGGCGCAGCAGGACAACGCGCTGGAATCGGAAACGACAGCTGCGCAGGATACTGGAGCCGCAGCTTCTGATAACTCGCAGGTTGACGGGCAGGAAGAAAATTCCGAAGCGTCCGGAACCGCTGCCAATGGCGATTCCAATATTTTGGTCGCCTATTTTTCCTGGGCGGATAACGCCATTCTGGAAGAGGACGTGGACGCCGTGACTTCCCCGAGTGTCATAGCCCCGGGAAATGTACAGGAACTGGCAGGCTGGGTGCAGGAACAGACGGGAGGAGACCTGTTTTCCATCCGCGTGGCGGAACCGTATTCCAGCGACTGGGATGAATGTCTGAGTCGTGCCAATGATGAGAGAGGCGAGGATGCCCGGTCGGAGCTTGTGGAAAATGTGGAGAACCTGGACCGGTATGACACCGTATTTCTGGGGTATCCGAACTGGTGGTACGGTGTGCCGATGGCGCTTCTTTCCTTCCTGGAAGAAAATGATCTGTCCGGTAAGCAGGTTTATCTTTTCTGCTCCCACGGCACAGGAGGACTGGCCGACAGCGTGGACATCATTGAGGAGGCGATACCGAATGCGGAAATATCTGACAACGTATTCGACTGTTATGAGGAAGACGCTTCCTCCTCTCAGGATGAAATCCAGAGCTGGCTTGGTGAGCTGGGCTATTAAAATGCGGTGGTGAAAGGACGAGAAGAATGACAGATGTATATGAAAATGGAAATGCAAAAAAGATTTTGATCGTATCCTATTCCTATTCAGGAAACACTCACCGGATCGCGGAAGAAATCCGGATGGCAGTCGGAGGAGACAGCTATACGATTTTTCCGTGGCAGCCATATCCCATGGAATTTTCGGAACTGCTCAGGCAGGTGAAAGAAGAGGTGAAGACAAAATATCGTCCCCGCCTGCTGCCTGTGAATGTTGTCTCTGCGAACTATGATATTATTTTTGCCGGTTCTCCCAACTGGTGCGGAACTATCGCGCCTCCACTTTATTCCTGGCTGTATTACAGCAAGCTGGATGGGAAAATCATACTGCCATTTGTTTCCCATTGCGGCGGTACGCAGGGAGATATTCAAAAAGATATTTCCCGGCTTTGTCCTAAATCAGAGGTGCGTGAGACGCTTTATGTACTGGATAGTACACTGGACGATGGAAGAACATTTCCTGATCTGCTGGCCCGCTGGCTGGAGAAAAATCAAATCCCTCATAAGAAGAAGGGAAAAGAAAACGACGATAAGCGACTGGTGTAAATGGAACTAATGTTTTTTAAGATTAAACAAAATACAAGGATAAATCTTTGATAAAGTGATTCGGGAGGAATGATTTTATGAAAATTGTTGTACTGGAAGGAAGTCCCAATAAAAACGGTTCATCCAATATGCTGGCAGGAGAATTTATGCGGGGAGCACAGGAGGCAGGGCACAGTGTACAGGTGATAGATGCGGCTCATGACAATATTCATTCCTGCACAGGATGCATACATTGCGGATATGAAGGGCCGTGTGTGCAGAAGGATGATGTGGAAAAGTTCCGGAAAGAAATTCTTGCAGCGGATATGATGGTATTTGTGACGCCGTTATATTATTACGGTATGTCGGCGCAGCTAAAAACTCTTATTGACCGGTTCTGCGCTTTTAACAGCAGCCTTCAGCGCAAAGGGATGAAAGCCGCCATTCTTTCTGCCGCGTGGAACAGTGACAATTGGACATTTGACGCTCTGGAAGCGCACTATGAGACGCTGCTGCGGTATCTGAATCTCACAGATATGGGAAGAATATGGGGAAGAGGATGCGGTACTCCGTCCATGACAAAACGCTCCGCCTATATGAGGATGGCGTATGAGCTGGGAAAGAACCTGAATAAATAAAAAATGTACGAAAAACGATGGATATGATTGCAGGGAGGAATGAACAGAAAATGATGAATGTGTCAAAAGAAGGAAAAATGCGGCTGCATAATGGAATTATTGTTGTCTTTTTACTGTCTTTTCTGCTGGCAGAATTTCATAACAGAATGTGGCATGAAGTTTTTGCGTCTGTCGTACCGGAAAGAGAGAAGTCTGAAGGATTTCTGGTGGAGGAAAGAAAAACAGAGGTAACAGTATATACATACGGGGGAGAAATCTACACGATCATGGGCAATCTGAAAGTGGATGCTCCGGAAGCCGGCGGGAGTGAATATCTGTTGGAAATAAACGGCAGTGTCGATGTACAGACTTCTGATGAAATGAATCAGGAAAAAGCCGTGAGTATGGAAGAAAACGAACAAAATGAGCCTTCTGGCGATGGCAGTGTTTCTCTTACCGTGTACTGCGAAAACAAAATTTATGGATTTTATGGGACAGCAGAAGTAATTGAGCGGCAGGAAAACAATGTGCAGAAAATAGAACTGCACGGGCATAAGGAAGGATTTTACGATAGCGAAGAGGCCCTCTGATACTGGCACACGCATAACAAACTGGTCTTGGAAGCAGGGAGCATTCTCTGGCGGATATTGATGAGAGGAGATAACAAGGATGAAGTATGCAAAACTTGGCAATTCAGAACTTATGGTTTCCCGCATCTGCATGGGATGTATGGGATTTGGCGACGCAAAAAACGGACAGCACAGCTGGACTCTTGATGAGGAACATTCCCGCGAAATCATTCGACGTGGATTGGAATTAGGAGTGAATTTCTTTGATACGGCCATCGGCTATCAGAGCGGCACCAGCGAACAGTATCTGGGGAGAACACTCCGGGACGCCGCAAGACGGGATGATGTGGTCGTAGCCACAAAGTTCGTGCCGCGGACCCAGGAAGAGATCGACGCGGGAATTACCGGACAGCAGCACATTGAACGGCTGCTGAATAAGAGCCTGTCCAACCTGGGAATGGATTATGTGGATCTGTACATTTATCATATGTGGGACTATCAGACGCCCCTTTACGACATCATGGACGGACTGAACCGAATGGTAAAGGCAGGGAAAGCACGTTACATTGGAATATCCAACTGCTTTGCATGGCAGCTGGCCAAAGCCAATGCTCTGGCAGAAAAAGAAGGCTTTGCCAAATTCGTTTCTGTACAGGGACATTATAATCTGATATTCCGGGAAGAAGAACGAGAGATGGCAAAACTCTGCGCCGAGGACAACATCGCCATGACGCCTTACAGCTCCCTGGCGGGCGGACGCCTGTCCAAACACCCGGGCGAGACCTCCAAGCGACTGGAAGAAGACAGCTACGCCCGCTTCAAATACGACGCCACCGCAGAGCAGGACGCCATCATCATTGACCGGGTGGCAGAGCTGGCGGACAAACACGGTGTGACCATGACAGAAATTTCCCTGGCATGGCTTCTCACCAAAGTGACTGCTCCGGTAGTGGGCGCTACAAAGCTTCATCACATCGAAGGCGCGGCCAAAGCCGTAGACCTGACGCTCAGCGACAGCGAGATCGCTTATCTGGAGGAAATGTACGTGCCACACAAGCTGGTGGGCGTCATGGCGCAGAACACGCCGGAAGCCGCCAAAGAAAAACATGTGTGGGGCACCGGGAACCAGAAGCTGGATGACTGAGACAACATTCTGTTGAAAAGATAGCGGATGAGGATGCCACTCCTTCAGGATTCTTGTTTACAAAAAGTCGAAATAAAATATTTTATGCTTGATTTATGTATAAACGACAATTTATAATAAAGGTAATTATCTGACCAGATTTTCATATCTCAAATGAAAACGCTGTACTGAAATGCGGAACAGAAAAGATATCTGAAAGAGGACCAGGAGGGAGTGAGAACTATGATGGGAGTGATGGAGAAGCTGCTCAGCGAGGAGCGCGATGAAGGACGAATGGAAGGCAAAATGGACACTTTAGTGCAGCTGGTCTGCGAGGGAATTCTTACGATTTCGGATGCGGCTGCCAGATTATCCATGTCGGAAGAACAGTTTCGAAGACTCATGGATGAAAGGAAGTAATTACGTGCAGTGACAAGTGGATAACAGGGATATACGCGGGGCAGCGGCACTGAAATGATCAGGATGCTCTCTTTCGGGCAGGCAGGTAAAATAATAAAACTTGCCGTCCGGGAGAGGGCATTTTTTACGCCCCATTTTTGTCCAAGGGTTTTGTCCAAGGGTTGTCCAAGAATATTTTTAGCATAACTAAAACCTATGACTCTGCATATAAACCAAGTATTGGCTATTTTAAATTTTCGGTGCTATAGTGAAAACAGAACAAAGGAAATGCCGGCAGAGAGAGGTGAAGCAATGATTGGTTACTCGGAGAAGATGGTCGTCCGGAATCTGAAGGACGCCGGGTGCAGCCCGGAGATGATTATAAAATTTATGGGTTATGCGCAGGAAAGTAAAAAGGAAGAACAGCTTTCACTGCTGGAAAAGCACCGGAAAGAGCTGTTGGATAAAGTTCACGTAGAAGAAAAAAGAATTGACTGTCTGGACTATCTGATTTATCAGGTGCGGCAGAACAGGATTCGGATTTGAACAGCAAAGTAGATATATTAGTAGGAGGAAGAAAAATGAAGAGAATAGAGAATAAAACATTTGATGAGGAGCGGGCGCTCTATGGAAGTCATGGAATTATACTGAATCACTGCGCGTTTGACGGTCCGGCGGACGGGGAGAGTGCGCTGAAGGAAAGCAGCGACATTACCGTGCAGAACACATTTTGTAATCTGCGGTACCCGTTCTGGCATGACAACGAACTCAGAATTGAGGATTCGGAGATGACGGAGCTTTGCCGGGCGGCGCTCTGGTATTCGGACAATGTGAAGATTACCGGCACAAAGATGCATGGAATCAAGGCGCTTCGGGAATGCAGCAATGTAAAGATAGAGGAATGCGATATCGTTTCTCCGGAGTTTGGATGGTCAGTGAAAAATATTGAGATGCGCCGCTGCCACGCTGAGAGTGAATATTTTATGATGCGTTCGGAGAATATTCGTTTTGAAGATGTGCAGTTTAAAGGGAAATATTCGTTCCAGTATATTAAGGATGCGGTATTTGAAAACTGTGTCTTTGATACGAAGGATGCCTTCTGGCACGGTCAGAATATCACTGTGAGGAACAGCACTATCAAAGGAGAATATTTCGCATGGTATTCTGATGGGCTGACGCTTATTGACTGTAAAATTATCGGAACCCAGCCGTTCTGTTATTGTAAGAATTTGAAAATGGTCAATTGTGAAATGATTGACACAGATTTATGCTTTGAAAAGTCCGATGTGGAGGCAACCATCACAACACCAGTCATCAGTATTAAGAATCCGCATTCCGGCCGCATTGTCGTTCCGGAGGTTGGCGAGATGATCATGGATGACCCGGAAGCGAAGGGTGAGGTTGTCCTGGAAAATGTAAAGAAGAACGAAAATGTGGAGAGGAAAGAGGAGAAGCGTGTGTGCGATTGTGCATAGGAAAGGAAAGAAAGACAGACTCTCCGGGGATTCCCTGCCGCTGCTGCGTACTCTGCTGTGGCTGTCCATTCCCACTGTAATAGAAGAAGTTCTTGCGACGCTGCTCCAGTATGTCGACACCGCCATGGTGGGACAGCTAGGGGAGCAGGCCACCGCTTCGGTCAGTATCACAACCAATGTGACCTGGCTGCTAAACAGTATTCCCGGAGCCATCGGCACGGCCATGCTGGTACTTATATCAAGATCGGAAGGCGCCGGACAGAAAGAACAGGTAAAAAAGCTTGCGCAGCAGGCTTTTTTGCTGTCTTTGGTTTTCGGACTGGTATTAGGAGGGGTATCAGTTCTGCTAAGCAGTCGGATTCCCGTGTGGATGGGAGCGGAGGCATCTATTCAGAACACGGCTTCCCGCTACTTTTTTATTATCAGCCTGCCCATGGTATTCCGCTCCACAAGCGCGATCATGGGAGCGGCGCTTCGGGCTGTGCAGAATACAAAGACGCCCATGCTCATTAATGTAGCGGCCAACGGTGCAAATATCCTGTTCAATTATCTGTTTATTTATGTGCTGGGATATGGCGTGGAGGGAGCAGCCGTCGCCTCGGCCATATCTTACGTGCTTGCCGGCGTTTTTATGTTTCTGTCGTGCCGGAAAAATGAGCTGCTGCGCTGGGAGTGGAAACATTTCGCGCCGGATGCCGGATTGCTGCGGCAATGCGCCGCCATAGGGACGCCGGTGCTTGGCACCAGCATGGTTTCCTGTTTCGGCTATGTGGTGTTCGCCAGTCTGATTTCCGGCATAGGAACCACTGTTTTTGCCGCCCATTCCATAGCGGTGACGGCGGAGACTATCTTTTATGTACCGGGGTATGGACTGCGTTCCGCCGCCTCCACCCTCATCAGCAACGCACGCGGCGAAGGAAATGTACAGAAGTTAAAAACCGTGGCGAAGGTGAGCATTGCTTTGACTGTCGCCATGATGTGCATGAGCGGCATATTGCTCTATCTCGGCGCGCGGCCGCTGATGGGAATCTTCTCGCCCAGCCAGGCGGTGGTAAACCTGGGCGCGCAGATGCTCCGCCTGGTGGCACTGTCCGAACCGTTTTTTGGCCTGATGGTCGTGCTGGAAGGAGTATTTTACGGCCTCGGCCGCACTCGATATGCCTTCGTGGTGGAAAGCATCGGCATGTGGGGCGTGCGGATTTTCTTTACATTTCTTGTGGTGAGAGTCTGGGGGATGGATCTTCGCGCCGTCTGGTACTGCATGATCGCTGATAATGTCTGTAAAGCGGTACTTCTGGCTATGCCTTTCCTGAGCCGGACATGGCGGAGGATACTGCTGGAAAAATAATAAAAAACCCGTCTGTTTCTTAGAAAATGAAACAGATGAAAAAAAGTCGCACGGTATCGTGCGTTAAAAAAAAAGGGACCGCATCACATGCAGTCCCTTCGTTGTGTTTATTACAGCATTTCATCCAGCATCTTCTGGATATTGTCGCCCATGGCGGCTGATAATTCCTGTGCATTTTCAAGGCTTGTGCCTTTTACGCCGTAGTAGAACTTGATCTTAGGCTCTGTTCCGGACGGACGAACGCAAACCCATGCGTCGTCGTTTAAGTCATAGTACAGAACGTCGGAAGCCGGAAGTCCGGTTTCGGTTTCTTCGCCGGTGGCAAGATTCTTTACAACACCGGTCTTGTAATCTCTTGCGGAGAGTACCTGATAGGAACCGATGCTTGTAGGAGCTTCTGCACGAAGTGTTTCCAGAATCTTCTGAATCTGTGCCTGTCCTTCGATACCGGCCAGTGTAACAGACTTCACGCTGTCTAAGTAGTAGCCGTATTTCTCGTACATGTCGATCATAGCGTCCCACATGGTCTTGCCCTGGGTCTTGTAGTAGCAGGCAGCCTCGCAGAGAGCCATGGTGGCAACGATGGCGTCTTTATCTCTTGCGTGAGTTCCGATCAGGCAGCCGTAGCTCTCTTCCAGACCGAAGAGGTAGGTTCCTTTTCCTTCTGTTTCCATACGGAGAATCTCTCTTCCGATCCATTTGAAACCGGTGAGAACTTCCACGAACTTAGCGCCGTAAGCCTTTGCGATGGCGGCAACCATGTTGGTGGTAACGATGGAGGAGATAACCTCGCCGTCAGCCGGGATGCCTTCTTTGGCAGCAATCTGGCTTAATGTGTACTCAAGAAGGAGACATCCGCTCATGTTACCGGTCAGTACATGATATTCTCCGTTGTTGTCTTTTACGTAGCAGCCGAGACGGTCAGCGTCCGGGTCTGTGGCGAGAACCAGGTCAGCGTCTTTTTCTTTTGCCATCTTCATACCAAGCTCAAATGCTTCGCTGGATTCCGGATTCGGGTATCCTACGGTCGGGAAGTTGCCGTCCGGCAGCTCCTGTTCCGGAACAACGTATACATTTTCAAAGCCAAGCTCATGAAGCACCCGTCTTGCCGGTACATTTCCTGTGCCGTGCAGCGGTGTGTAGATGATGGTGATATCTTTCTGCATCTTGTCGATGGCATCCTGATTCTTGATCTGTTTTTTAAGAGCGGCGATGTACTTGTCGTCGATGTCTGCGCCGATTACTTTGTAAAGGCCGGCAGCCATGGCGTCGGAAGCGGTCATGGTCTTCACTGTGGATAAATCCTCGATGGCGAGAACCTCAGCGGTAACGCCTGCGTCATGAGGAGGAGTAAACTGAGCGCCGTCTTCCCAGTATACCTTGTATCCGTTGTATTCCGGCGGGTTGTGGCTGGCGGTGATATTGATACCGGCGATGCAGCCCAGCTCGCGGACAGCGAAGGAAAGCTCCGGTGTCGGTCTTAAAGACTCGAATTTATATGCGGTGATGCCGTTGGCTGCAAGAACTCTTGCGGACTCATCGGCAAATTCCGGTGACATACGTCTGGAGTCGTATGCGATAGCTACGCGATTGTCTTTTTTGCCCTGTTTTAAAATGTAGTTGGCCAGACCCTGAGTGGCACGGCGTACAACGTAAATATTCATACGATTGATACCTGCGCCAAGTACCCCCCGAAGACCGGCAGTTCCGAAAGCCAGATTGGTATAGAAACGCTCTTTGATCTCGTTCTCATCATCTTTGATGGCGCGGAGCTCTGCCTTTGTCTCCTCGTCAAAATAAGGATTGGATAACCATTCGTTATAAACATCCATATAGCCCATTTCTTTGTATACCTCCCATAAATTAAATTGACAGATAACGCCCGCAGTTCATCCGATGCATTTCCCTTGCCGGCAAATGCACCTGCTTCCGGACATTATCCAGGTTATGTGCATAGTATACCTTATTTTGTGGAAAATTGAAAGGATTCCCTTTATAAAAATAAAAAAATAGTGTATGATTAACAAGAATGTATCAGAAAATTTGTACAACACTGACACATGACAGGAATGTTGCCTTGAAGAGGTGTACATTTCATAAAAAAGAAAGAAAGGAAACAGACATGGAAAATAAAGTCATTGCCGTTGTGGCAGGAAGAGAGATCACCGAGGAAGAATTCGCGCAGTTTGAAGCACGGATTCCACAGGAGCAGCAGGCATACATCAAGACGCCGGAGGGAAGGAAACAGGCGCTCACCCAGTATGCCAACTATTTCCTGTTTGAGAAACTGGGGCAGGAGAAAGAATACGATAAGAGCGAGGAATTTCTCACCATGCTGGACGGCGTCAGAAGAGAGCTGTTAAGTCAGTACGCCCTCACACAGACGGTAAAAGATATCCGTGCCACAGAGGAGGAGTGCCGGGCTTACTACGAGGAACACAAGGATGCTTTTAAGAAAGGAGCTCAGGCGTCAGCTAAACATATCCTGACCGCCACAGAAGAGGACGCCAATAAGATTCTCGCGGAGATTCAGAACGGTGAAAAGACATTTGAGGAAGCTGCCAAAGAATATTCCACCTGTCCTTCCGCAGCCAAAGGCGGAGATCTCGGTACCTTCGGCAGAGGACAGATGGTGAAAGAATTTGACGAGGCGGTGTTCACCGCAGAAGTCGGCAAGCTTCTGGGCCCGGTGAAGACAAACTTCGGCTATCATCTGATCCGCGTGGACGCACTGACAGGAGAAGGAGTAGCTGCTTTTGAAGAGGTGGCTCCTCAGATCGCCCAGCAGATCACAGCGGAGAAACAGAACAAAGTATATATGGAAGTCCGGCAGGAACTTATTGAGAAATACGGACTGGAATTTAAATAGGCAGAAAAGTAAGAAAATATTCATAAAAAATGCAAAATTTATCAGGAAAACACTTCCTTTTTTATTTTGTACGGGGTATAATAAATCCGTATAACTTAGGGCGATGGTATATACATCGACAACTGTGAAAACAGAAGAATATATTTAATGGAGGTTATTTATTATGGCTTTAGTATCAGCAAAAGAAATGTTACAGAAAGCGAAAGCAGGACACTATGCAGTTGGCCAGTTCAACATCAATAATCTGGAGTGGACAAAATCAATCCTGTTAACAGCAGAAGAGTGCAAATCTCCTGTTATCCTGGGTGTATCCGAAGGCGCGGGCAAATACATGGCCGGATACAAAACCGTTGTCGGTATGGTAAACGGTATGCTGGAAGAGCTGAACATCACAGTTCCTGTAGCTCTGCATCTTGACCACGGTTCCTACGAAGGAGCTAAGGCTTGTATCGCAGCAGGTTTCTCCAGCATCATGTTTGACGGTTCTCATCTTCCATTCGAAGAGAACGTAGAGAAAACAAAAGAATTAGTAGCAATCTGTGAAGAAAAAGGAATGTCCATCGAGGCAGAAGTTGGTTCCATCGGCGGCGAAGAAGACGGCGTAGTTGGAATGGGCGAATGTGCAGATCCTCAGGAATGTAAAGCAATCGCAGACCTGGGCGTTTCCATGCTGGCAGCCGGCATTGGCAACATCCACGGCAAATATCCGGAAAACTGGGCTGGATTACAGTTTGACGTACTGGATGATATTCAGAAATTAACCGGAGACATGCCTCTCGTATTACACGGCGGCACAGGTATCCCGGAAGATATGATCAAGAAAGCCATCTCCCTCGGCGTTTCCAAGATCAACGTAAACACAGAGTGCCAGATCGCATTCGCAGAAGCTACACGTAAATACATCGAAGCCGGCAAAGACCTGGAAGGCAAAGGCTTCGACCCACGTAAATTATTAGCTCCTGGCGCAGAAGCAATCAAAGCTACTGTAAAAGAAAAAATGGAGATCTTCGGTTCCATCGGAAAAGCTGAATAATAGTTCTTGTAATTAAAGTTTTTCTGTGATATATTAACAATGAAAAGGGAAAGCCAGAACGGCCTGCCCCGTAATGTCATAGTTACAAAGTAACTAAGCCGTCGCTTTGAACTGGTATTTTTGGAGGTATCAGGCAGAGCGGCGGCTTATTTTTACGGCGCTTTACATAAAATTCCACAAGAATTTATGATAAATTTATAACAAATTTCATCTTTTTCGTTGACTTTCTTCCCTTTTAACGATATTCTTTTAGTAGAATAATATAAGGAGGAATATCAATGAAGGACGTAGTAATAGTTAGCGCGTGCAGAACGCCAATTGGTAAGTTTCTCGGAATGTTTAAGGATGTCAGCGCAAGAGAGCTGGCGATGACAGCGGGAAAGGAAGCGATAAACAGAGCTGGCATCGAGCCTGCAATGATTGATAACGTTGTTGTGGGACAGGTGTATGCCGGAATGCAGGGAAGTCTTCCGGCAAAACAGATCAGCTATCGTCTCGGATGCCCGGCAGAGAGTAATGCCTGCGTGGTTAATCAGAACTGTGCTTCTGGTATGCGGGCTCTGGAGATCGCCTGCGACAACATTGCCATGGGCAAATCCGAGATCGGTCTTGTAATCGGTGTGGAAAATATGACACAGGCGCCATATATGCTGCCGAAGGCAAGAGGCGGATACCGGATGGGCAACGCGGAAGTAGTGGATTCCATGCTTCATGACGCTCTGATCGATGAGCTGTCCGGCGGACATATGGGTGTGACTGCAGAAAATGTAGCAAAGCTTTACGGTATCACAAGAGAAGAGTGTGACGAGCTGGCTTTAAGAAGTCATCGTCTGGCATGCAAGGCCATTGATGAAGGTAAGTTTAAAGAAGAGATCGTTCCGGTTGAAGTAAAGATGAAAAAGAAAACAATCCTCGCCACAGAGGATGAACATCCGATCAGAGACTGCAATATGGAAACTCTTTCCAAACTTCGTCCGGCTTTTATTAAAGATGGCGTGGTTACAGCTGCCAACGCTTCCGGAATCAACGACGCAGCTGCAGCTGTTGTTGTTATGAGCCTGGATAAAGCAAAAGAACTGGGCGTAACACCTCTGTTAAAGATGATCAACATCTGCGCGGCAGGCGTAAAACCGGAAATCATGGGCGTTGGCCCGGCGGAAGCGATTCCAAAAGCTCTCAAATTAGCCGGACTGAAATACGAAGACGTAGATTACTGGGAGATCAACGAAGCATTCGCACCACAGTTTATCGGATGCGGACGTCAGCTTGAGAAGAACTACGGCATCAAGATCAATATGGACAGAACCAATGTGAACGGTTCCGGTATTGCTCTTGGACATCCAATCGGATGTACCGCTCTGAGAATCATTGTATCCATGTACTATGAGATGAAGAGAAACGACTATAAGATTGGAGGAGCTGCACTTTGCGTGGGAACAGGCCCGGCAATGGCTTCTCTTTGGACAACGGAAATCTAAATTGCAAAGTATACGCCGGGGATGTGAAAGCGTCCCCGGCGTATTATTTTGTCTTATTTCACCCGCTCCGGCGCCAGAGGCATTTCCCAGGCGTCGTGGTCGGTGTGCAGCAGCTTGTGTGCCATGCGGGAGAGCGGTTTCTCCAGATACTCATCGTAGACTTTCTGTATTTCCGGATTCTCGTGGGAGAAACGCAGTTTGCTCTTGGAATCCAGAAAATAGAGATTCTTGGAGCGGATTGCAGCCATCTCGCGGCCTTCGTGAATCGGCTGTCCGCCGCCGCCTACGCAGCCGCCCGGACAGGCCATGACTTCCACAAAGTGATAGAAGACCTTGCCTTTGCGTACTGCCTCGATCAGCCGGCGGGCGTTTCCGAGACCGCTGACCACAGCAACCTTAACGGTGGTGCCGGCGATGTCGATGGATGCTTCCCGCCAGCCGTCCATGCCGCGGATGCCGTAGAATGCGTCCGGTTCCGGATTTTCTCCGGTGGCCATGTTGTAGCAGGTGCGGAGCGCCGCTTCCATAACGCCGCCGGTGGCGCCGAAGATCACTCCGGCTCCGGAGCCTTCACCGCAAGGGGAGTCAAAGTCATCCTCCGGCAGGCTGTAGATATCGATGTTCAGGGAACGAAGATAATTGACAAATTCCCTTGTATTTAAGACTACATCCACGTCCGGGCCTGTGCCGGTGCTGTCCATAGTCGGCAGAGCGCACTCGGCTTTTTTTGCGATACAAGGCATGATAGACACGCTGAAAATGTTCTCCGGATCCTCGTGGATTTTGTCGGCAAAATAGTTTTTGATGATGGCGCCGTGCATTTGCTGTGGAGATTTGGCCGTGGAAAGGCATCCTGTCATATCCGGATACTGAGATTTTAGGAAACGTACCCAGCCCGGGCAGCAGGAGGTGAACATCGGCCACTGGTAGTCTTCTTTGTGATGAAGACGCTCCAGAAACTCGCTGGCTTCCTCCATGATGGTCAGATCGGCAGCAAATGTGGTGTCGAACACATAGTCAAAGCCCATCATACGAAGGGCTCCGGCCAGACGTCTCGGAGAAGCAAACTTTCGTGAGAGACGGAAACTTTCTGCCCAGGCAGTACGGACTGCGGGAGCCACCTGCACAACGGTGGTTTTGCCTTTGGCATTTAAGAAACCGTTCTGGGAGAATACCGGACGTTTGTCATCCCGGCCCGTGAGAGCGCCCACCGGACAGTGGGTGATGCACTGACCGCAGAGAGAGCAGTCGGCTTCTTTGATATTCCGGCGAAGGGAGACGTCCACGGTGGTGCGGGAACCGGTTTTGGCAAGATCCCAGACACGCAGTGACTGCACCTTATCGCAGATCTGGATACAGCGCATACATTTGATACATTTGCTCTCGTCCCGGATCAGCGGGAAATCTGACGGCCAGCTGTTATAAGTAATATGCTGCGGGTAGGATCCGGTTCCGAATTCCAGCTCGCTGGCGATCTTCTGCAGCTGACAGTTGCCTGTGCGCACACAGGTCGGGCAGAAGCAGTTGTGCTGGGACAGAATCATTTTGATGTTGATCCGTCTCGCTTCCCGTACTTTCGGGGAATTGGTGAGGATTTCCATGCCTTCTTTTACCACGTTGTTGCAGGAGGTGACAAGACGCTCGATGCCCTTTACCTCAACTACGCAGACGCGGCAGGCGCCGATTTCGTTGATGCCTTTTAAATAGCAGAGGCTCGGCACCGGCATTTTCGCCTCTTTGCAGGCTTCCATGATGGTGATTCCATCTTCCACAGTGACAGGTATATTGTTGATCGTGATATTTACCATTCCTCTACTCGACCTCCTTTAAATACTCCGTAGCCAAAGTGGTCGCAGCGGAGACACCGGCGTGCTTCCTGTGTGGCTTCTTTTTCTGACATTCCCTTTTCCACCAGCTCGAAATCCTGTTTCCGCTCGGTGGTATTTCTCTGCATCATGGTGACGCGGCCGCAAGGGGATTTGTTCTCGATTCTCGGGTCCGGAACCTTCACTTCGCTTTCTATAATATGATTATAACCCAGATAATTGTCTATATTGGCGGCAGCTACTTTGCCGGCTGCGATGGCGCGGATGACTGTTGCCGGACCGGAAACGCAGTCGCCTCCGGAGAAAACGCCGTCCACATGAGGGATGGAGCTGTCGTCCGAAGTGAGAATTCTGCCTCGTCTGACCGGAAGTCCGGCGCGGGCGAATGACTCGGAGACAATATCCTGCCCGATGGCAATGATGATAATATCACACGGAATGTGTATCGGTTCATGGTCGGAATCGGCAGGCATCGGGCGTCCGCCGCTGATGAGACCGATGATCTTCGGGTCGGCGACCATAGCGATGACATTACCGTCTTTGTCTGTTTCGATCTCTTTTGGAGCGTGAAGTTCAAGAATCTCTGCACCTTCAGCAATCGCTGCCTCGATCTCTTCTTCCAGGGCGGTCATGTCGGCCTTCCGGCGGCGGTAGAGAACGCTGACGTTCTTGGCGCCGAGACGGATGGCGGAACGTGTGGCGTCCATAGCAACGTTGCCTCCGCCCACGACGATGACATTTTTGCCGGTGAAGTCCGGATTATTGCCCTCTCCGATGTCCCGGAGCATCTGAACGGCGGAGACGACGCCCTTGGCGTCTTCCCCGGGAATCCCCAGCTTCTTATCCGTATGAGCGCCGATGGAAACATAGACGGCGTCATAATTTTCCCGGAGCATTTTAAAGGAAAGCTGTCCATCGCCGTCACCGATGGAGGTATTGAGCCGTACTTCCACGCCGGTTGCCAGGATATTGGAGATATCTTCCATGAGACGGTCCTTCGGCAGCCGGTAATTCGGGATACCGTAGTAGAGCATGCCGCCCAGCTGGCTGCGCTGCTCAAAAACGGTACACTGATGCCCCATCTGCTGCAGATAGTAAGCGGCGCTCAGTCCTGACGGACCGCCGCCGATAATGGCAACCTGCTTGCCCGTCGGTTCGGAACAGGCCGGAGGAGGAACAAGGCCGCAGTGGTCTGCTGCATAGCGCTTCAGGCCGCGGATGTTGATGGAGTCGTCCACGATATTACGCCGGCATTTGGTCTCGCACGGGTGCTCGCAGACCAGAGCGCAGGCGGTGACAAAAGGGTTATCCTTCCGGATCAGACGCACGGCGTCGGCGTATCTGCCTTCTGCCACGAGAGAGATGTATCCCGGAATATCCACGCCGGCAGGACATAAGGTCACACATGGCACCGGCTGTTCCAGATGGAAAGAGCAGTGCCCTTCTTTTATGTGTTCGATAAAATCGTCACGGAATCCTTCCAGTCCTTTTAATACCATCAGGCCGGCCTCGTAACCGATGGCGCAGTCGGAACTGTTGTAAATGACCCGGGCGGTCCGCTCGATGAGATCCAGCGTCTCCAGCGTGGCCTTGCCGTCCAGTACGTCTTCCAGCATCTCAACGAGAAGGCCGAGGCCGATACGGCACGGTACACATTTGCCGCAGGTCTGTGTATGGAAAAGTTTCAGAAAAGATGCGGTCATATCCACCGGGCACAGTCCGGGTGGAGCAGCCACGATCCGGCGTTCCAGATCCTTGTACAGATCGTCTACGACAGACTGTGCTTTGGTTTTGGTAATCACTTCAAGTCTGCTCATGTTTCCCTCCTTAAGCTTAGTAAAAACGTTGTTATTTAAAATAGATGCAGAAAACAGAGATCATGAAGCAGTGTTCAAAATCTCTGTTGTAAGTACATGGTGTGATATCAGAAAGCATCGAAAAAATATTTCGAAATACGGCGCCTTTGCCGCAGGCGGAACAAAGGAAACAGATATAATCTTTTCTTTGTGTCCTGCCTTTCCCGAAATCACAGGTTTATCTAATCAATAACAACTTTATTATATCATATGTGCATAAATAAAGAGGGGGAAAAGTCCGTGAAGTTATGGTATTTTTTCGACCATTATCAGAATTGCAGTGTTTTCAGGCAACAAGTGTCCCGGTTCCACGGAAAACTTTTCGCCGCAGTCCCGGAGCAAGCCAGACCGCCAGAAGTATTTTGATCAGATCTGTCGGCAGGTATGGGATGACTCCTGCCCAGAGCGCCTGGGAGAAAGTAAGGTTGGCCTGCGCTGCGAGCCACGCTGTGCCGAAGGCGTAATTGACGAGGGAGCCAAGCATCAGCCCCAGAAACAAAAGAGCCTTGCTGCTGCATTTCTCAAAAAACAGGCCGCAGATAACCGCCATGAAGATAAATCCGATGAGATAACCGCCTGTTGGTCCCAGCAGTTTTCCGAAGCCGGAACCGAAAGAGGAAAAGACCGGGAGACCCACCAGACCGATGGCCAGATAAATGAGATAACTCACCGTGCCAAGCTTCCATCCCAGGATACATACAGAAAAATAGATGGCAAGGTTGGTGAGAGTGATGGGAACCGGACTGACCGGGATGGGAATGGACAGCGGCCCGAGGATGCAGAGAACGGCGGCCATGATGGCGGTGAGCGTCATCTGCGCGGTGGTGAAAGCGCGGTACGGTGCGCGTTCGCTGGTATTCACGCGGCTCTGCGGTGAGCCGGCACATTTGTTATTCTGAGATAGGTTTGTGTTTTTTTCTGATGATGTCATAATGTTGTCCTTTCTGATTTGACTTTTTGTTTCTATCTGGAATTTTCCCGCAGGGAAAGCATTTGCTAATTTGGCAGGATAGTTGTATGATAGGGTAAGCTGCCAAATTATATTGTTATCATAGAGGCAGATTGGATTATTGTCAACCAAAATATTTAAAGTGGTTGACAATTAAGAACGTGAAATGTGACAAATGGTACATTTAGCGGGTAAATGTATCTTTATCTTATAGTAAATTTATAATATATATCATAAAAGGGAGGCAGAGTACCATGAACACCGATACCATGACAAAATACAGCGTGGAAGAATTGAAATGTCCGAAATGCGGGCATCCTCACCAGATGAGGAAGTATTCCGTCATCAACGTGACGGAGAAACCGGGGATGAAGGAAGATATTTTAAAGAACCGGATTTTTAATTTTGACTGCGAGAATTGCGATCTGGTAGCGCCGCTGACCTATGAGAGTATGTATCTTGACAGCAAGAAGAAGCTGGCAGTCTGTCTGTCTACTGAGGAAACGGATCTGGAGCAGCTGAAAAACTGGAAAAAGAAAAGGGGGATGACTCTCAGGGTTGTTGACAATATCAATGATTTAAAGGAGAAAATCATGATCGCGGAGAATCTTTTGGACGACCGGGTGGTGGAGATTGTGAAGATCGCTTACCTGCGCCGTCTGGAGGAGGAGATGAAAGAGGACACGCTCATGAATATCCTCTTTGATTATCACGGAAATGATATGTATTTCCTTGTGTTCTTTGAGAAAAAAGGAATTGGCAGAATGCCGTTTGACCTGGATCTGTACCGCACTACAGCCAGCAAGTACGAAAGGCAGATCAAAGCCCATTCCACAGACGAGTTTATGAAGGTCGATATGAAATGGGCGGGGGATATTTATTTTCAGCGGAGCTGAATCAGTCTGCATCGCTCTGGAATTCCCGGCGGATGGTTCTTTTCAGCTTTTCAATGATGACCGGCGACATGGCAGTGAAATATGTATACAGTTCCGGCAGACTTCGGAGCCGGACGTCGATGGCGGCGTAGCGTTCCATTTTATCAAAAAATACATGGATGCCCGAGTCGATAATCCGGATAATGAATTCAGATGGATATGTATGGAGAAGCTGATTTTTTACATCCTTCGTACAGGAGATGATCTCCAGATCCAGTTTGCTTTTATTGGAGAGCTGAGGAAAAGGCTCTGTGAGAAGAAGGGATTTGTAATAATTCAGCCGGAGTAGGTCTTCCTGTTGTTCGAAACGTTTTGTCATGATGAAATAGCAGCATATTTCAAAGTAATTTTCAATCATCTCACGTTTGAGATGCGGTAATAGTAAATCAGAGTACATTTGTCTTGGCCCCTTTCTAAATATGTCTGATTTTTTATTATCCTGTCAGAAAAGTGTGCACGACAGTTTCTATTTAAAAATGATACATTATGTTATAATTTTTGAGTAGGTTTAATCTGTCCAAAGGGGAAGGGATTTTTGGACAAGCTGTCGGAAAAAAGGAGGCAAGGCAAGTGTTTCGTGAGAATATCGGAGAGAATCTCAGGGAAATACGAAAGAAAAAGGGCAGGATCAGTGTTGCCAGGATTGTGGATAAGATTAATGATTATGGCTATGAATTGTCGGCGGATACCTATTACAAATGGGAGAGGGGAACAAGGAAGCCGCCCTGTGACGCCATCCCCTACATCGCCAAGGCGCTGGGAGTCAGCGAGAATATGATTTTTCATCTTCATGAAGAAAAGGAGAAGAACGAGGAAACTTCATTTCCGGAGGGCATTTACGCCGCCATGGAGAAAAAAGACCAGGCGCTCATCGCGAATCTTATGATTCGGCTGAAAGAAGGCGAGAAAAGATGGTAAATGTATTGGCTTTTTCATATAGGAACAAATGTATTCTGAAAATTAGCGCTGATATTTTATAAATTTTATCCTTGCGCTTACATAAGAGCTATGCTATAATGAGAAAGCTGTTTGTAACGATGATAATTGATGCTTGCATCAATAATAGATGAAAGATATAGTTTTAGAAGAGGTGAAGAAGATGCGTGAAGGAATCCATCCAAAATATTATCAGGCAAAGGTTGTCTGCAACTGCGGCAACGAGTTTGTTACAGGTTCTACAAAGGAAGATATCCATGTAGAGATTTGTTCTAAATGTCATTCATTCTACACAGGACAGCAGAAGGCTGCTAAGGCTCGTGGACGTATTGACAAGTTCAATCGTAAGTATGGCATGACTCAGGAATAATAACCATATGGTTTTATAGAGGCGGCGGCGCTGGTATCATGATGTAACATATCGTGATTTAAGCGTCGTCGCTTTCTCTTTACACGGGGATTTTCCAACGATGAAAGGAGGAATCCATTTGAAGAGAACGAGTATCGGCGGACAGGCGGTCATGGAGGGCGTCATGATGAAGAACATGGAGCAGTACGCTGTGGCTGTCCGAAAGCCAAACAATGAGATAGAAGTGATGAAGGGCGAGTATGAGAGTCTGGGAAACCGCTACGCCATCTGCCGGGTACCGATCATCCGGGGCGTGGTCACCTTCGTTGAGTCGCTCTACATCGGTATGAAGACTCTGGCGTTTTCTTCTTCTTTTTATGAAGAAGAGGAAGAAGAACGGGAACCGGGACGGTTTGAGAAGGCGCTCACACGGATATTCGGAGATAAGCTGGAGAGTGTGATCATGGGACTCACCATCATGGTTTCCGTTATACTGGCGGTGGGCATCTTTATGCTGCTGCCGTTTTATCTTTCCAGCCTGCTGGAAGGAGTGATCGCATCCTACACGGTGCGCACCCTCATTGAGGGCGTCATCCGGGTGGGGATTTTCCTTTTGTACATCTGGCTTATTTCCAAGATGGAAGACATCCGCCGGGTATTCATGTACCATGGGGCGGAGCATAAGACTATCAATTGTCTGGAACACGGTGAAGATCTGACGCCGGAAAATATCCGGAAATATTCCCGGTTCCATAAGCGCTGCGGTACCAGTTTTCTGCTGATCGTGATGATTGTCAGCATAATTGTTTTTTTATTTATCCGCGTAGATCAGGCGCTGCTTAAAATGCTGCTGCGGGTGCTTTTGGTGCCGCTGATAGCGGGCATTTCCTATGAGTTTATCCGGCTGGCCGGCAGAAGCGATTCTAAGATCATGGATATTTTAAGCCGTCCGGGTATGTCTTTGCAGTATTTTACCACCAAAGAGCCGGACGATAAGATGCTGGAAGTTGCCATTGCATCGGTGGAAGGTGTTTTTGACTGGAGAGAATACGTGAAGGCCATGCGGAACGGAGAGCTGGAGGACTGAGCGGCATGACAATAAAAGAAGTCAGGGAAAAAATACAGAAACGGCTGAAAAAGTCTGGAATTGAAGATTTTGAATATGAAGCCTGGGCGCTGCTGGAATGGAAGCTTGGCATCGGCAGGGCGGAGTATTTTATGGATCCGGACAGGGTGATTCCCGACGAAGCGTGGGAAGATCTGAACGCGGTGCTCAGAGAGAGAGAACAGCGCGTTCCGCTCCAGTACCTCATGGGAAGCTGTGAATTCATGGGATATTCTTTCGACGTAGATGAGCGGGTGCTCATTCCGCGGCAGGATACAGAGTGTCTGGTGGAGCTTGCCGTGGAGAAGATACGGGAGAGGGAAGAAGAGCATACCTGCCGGGTGCTGGATCTGTGTACCGGCAGCGGCTGCATCGGCATCAGCGTGAAGCTGCTGTGTCCGGAGGCGGAAGTCACTCTGGCGGATGTGTCGGAGGGAGCGCTTGACGTGGCAAAGAAGAACGCCTGGAATCTGGGAGCTTCCGTCCGGCTCGTGCAGGGCGACCTGTTTGAAAATATACAGGGGACCTTTGATTACATTTTATCCAATCCGCCCTACATTCCTTCTCAGGTGATCGAGGAGCTGATGCCGGAAGTCCGGGACTATGAGCCGAGACTGGCGCTGGATGGAACCGGAGACGGTCTTTATTTTTACCGGAGGATCACCGAGGAGGCCGTGTATTATCTGAATTCCGGCGGCTGCCTGCTTTTTGAAATCGATCAGGAGCAGGGAGACGATCTTCTTTCTATAATGAAGGAACAGGGATTTGAGGAGACAGAGATACGGAAAGATCTGGCGGGCCTTGACCGGATCGCCATGGGACGATGGCCGGGTAAGAAAGAGCCTTAGCCTTAAAAGAGCAGGAAACAAAGATTCATAGATAAAATAAATAGGAGGTACATCATGTTTGATAGATTGGAAGATTTGGTGAAGCGTCTGGAAGAGGTCATGGAAGAACTCAGCGAGCCGGATGTGGTCAACGATCAGGCGAGATTCCGTAATCTGATGAAGGAACAGAATGAGCTGACGCCTATCGTGGAAAAATACAATGAATATAAAGATGCCAGGCAGACCATCGAGGACAGCGTGGAGATGCTGGAGGCAGAGAACGATGAGGAAATGCGTGAGATGTTAAAGGAAGAGCTGTCTGACGCCAAGGCGGCAGAGGCAAGATGTGAGGAGGAGCTGAAGATTCTCCTTCTGCCGAAAGACCCTAACGATGACAAGAACGTTATCGTGGAGATCCGTGCCGGCGCAGGCGGAGATGAAGCGGCACTTTTCGCGGCGGAAATCTATCGTATGTATAAGTCTTACGCCGAGTCCAAACGGTGGAAAACCGAATTTATCGATGTCAATGAAAACGGTATTGGAGGTTTTAAGGAAGTTTCCTTTATGATCAACGGTCAGGGCGCTTACTCCCGTCTCAAGTACGAGAGCGGCGTGCATCGTGTACAGAGAATCCCTGCCACCGAGTCCGGCGGACGGATTCACACGTCCACTATTACCGTGGCCATCATGCCGGAAGCCGAAGAGGTGGACGTGCATCTTGATATGAATGACTGCCGGTTCGACGTGTTCCGCGCGTCCGGTAACGGCGGACAGTGCGTCAACACCACGGACTCTGCGGTTCGTCTGACTCACATCCCGACAGGTATCGTTGTGTCCTGTCAGGACGAGAAATCTCAGCTGAAAAATAAAGAGAAAGCCATCAAGGTACTTCGGGCAAGACTTTATGAGATGGAATCTGCCAAAGCCCACGACGCCGAGGCGGAGCTGCGCAAGAGCCAGATCGGTACCGGCGACCGCGCGGAAAAGATCCGTACTTATAACTTCCCGCAGGGACGTGTCACAGACCATCGTATTAAGCTTACCCTGCATAAACTGGAAAACATTTTGAGCGGAGATCTGGACGAGATCATCGACAGCCTCACCGCGGCCGACCAGGCAGCGAAGCTGAGCAAGTTACAGGAGATGCAGGCGTAATGAAAGAATGGAAAAAAAATATCCGTCGGGTGGTGCCTTATGTGCCGGGTGAACAGCCGAAACAGACGGATGTGATTAAATTAAATACCAATGAGAATCCGTATCCGCCTTCTCCGAAGGTGCAGGAAATGTGTCGTCAGATTGATAATCTCCGGCTGTATCCGGATCCGGCAGCGGCCCGTCTGGTCGATGCCATTGCCGATTACAAGGGTCTTGACAGCAGCCAGGTCTTTGTGGGCGTGGGCTCCGACGATGTGCTGGCGCTGTCCTTCCTCACATTTTTTAACAGTGGGAAACCAATCCTGTTTCCGGATATCACCTACTCTTTTTATGATGTGTGGGCGGATCTGTTCAGGATCCCTTACGAGACAAAGGCGCTGGATGAGGCGTTCCGGATTCGCAAAGAAGATTATTATGGAGAAAACGGCGGCGTGATCTTCCCGAATCCCAATGCACCGACAGGCATTCTGATGCCGCTTGCTGACATCCGGGATATCCTCGATCACAACCAGGATGTGATCGTCATCGTCGACGAGGCATACATTGACTTCGGCGGACAGACGGCCCAGGAACTTCTGAAAGAATACGAGAATCTGCTGGTGGTGCAGACCTTTTCCAAGTCCCGGTCTCTGGCCGGACTTCGTATCGGCTACGCCATGGGATCGCCGGAGCTGATCAGCGCACTCCACAATGTGAAATATTCTTTTAACTCCTATACGATGAACCAGCCGTCCATTTTACTGGGAGCGGCCTCCGTGGAAGACGACGACTACTTCCGGGAAACCACCGCAAAGATCATCGCCACGAGAGAGTGGTTCAAAGACGAGATGCGGAAGCTCGGCTTTACATTTCCGGACTCCAAAGCCAACTTTCTCTTTGCAGCTCACGAGTCCGTGCCGGCAAAAGAAATCTTCGAAGCCGCCCGCGCCGAGAACATCTACGTACGCTACTTCCCGAAAGAGCGCATCGACAACTATCTGCGTATCACCATCGGCACAGACGAGGAGATGAGGAAGTTTGTGGAATTTTTGAAAAGATATCTGCATAAATAGGGATTTGTCGAGGTGGAACTGCGGTTTTGATAAAATCTGAGGATGTAGGAGCAGACGAGATTTGCAACGCTGTATACACTATAGAAAAACGCAGGCGGGAAGCTCTTCTCCTCCACCTCGGCAGGCTAATTATGGGAACATAAACGATACTATCCCCATGACGCCTGCGCTCACAGTCGTCGCCGACCTTTCCCGCTGTGTTTTTCTATTGAGATATGATGCCGCAAATCTCTGTCTTATTGCATCACTAAGATTGTGACAAAACTCCCGTTCCATCTCGACGGCATCTGTATCAGAGGAGCGTGCTCTTCAGTCTGGTTGCCTGCTTGTATTGCGATTGTTCAATGACAATGCGAAAACAGGTCATTTATATGCAACCTGATCCCCCCATGATTGATCATATCTGCTGTTTTGCAACGTGGTACAGGATTTTTATAGGGATGGAAAGAGTGGTTTTTCACAACACAGATGACGTTTTGGACACAGACAGTTTTCGACCGCGAGCTGTGAACGAGGGCTGTTGTATTTCCTGGGAAAATATATTCTATAGGTCAGACCGAGTGAGGGTCGAGTCGGGAGAACCTGTCTGTGGCCTTACGCCATCGTCTGTGTATCATCCCTTTTCATCTCTATAAATCCCCATTTTTTCTTAATTTATCATAGTAATTACTCCAAAATTGTTGTACAATGAAAAGAAGGAACGCACGCACTGCCGCGTACATTTCAGAATGAACGTGACCGTACGCAGTATCCTGTAATATACTTTAACAAAGGGAAAACTTTTTATTCGAGGAGGATTACCATGAAGAAGATTTTATTTGCTGCTTCTGAATGTGTACCGTTTATGAAAACGGGTGGACTTGCAGACGTTGTGGGGGCATTGCCAAAAGAGTTTGACAAAAATGAATGGGATGTCAGAGTTGTTATGCCGAACTATCGGGGGATTCCGGATAAGTTCCGCAATACTTTTGAGTATGTCACACATTTTTACATGGGCACTGGTCCGATGGTTCCGCATACCCATGTGGGAATCATGAAATATGAGTATAATGGTATTACGTATTATTTCATTGACAATCTGGACTATTTTGGCGCGGAGAAACCGTATGCGGACACCAGGACAGACGTGGAGAAGTATATTTTCTTCTGTAAAGCAGTATTATCCATTCTTCCGATCGTGGATTTCAAACCGGACATTATTCACTGTCACGACTGGCAGACCGGTCTGATTCCGGTATATCTGAAGACGGAGTTCGCGGCGAACCCGTTCTTCTGGGGCATCAAGACGATCATGACCATCCACAATCTCCGGTTCCAGGGTATCTGGGATATTAAGACCATCAAGGGCCTTTCCGGACTGCCGGATTATCTGTTCACACCGGATAAGCTGGAGTATAAGAAAGACGCCAACATGTTAAAGGGCGGCATCGTTTATTCCGACTTTATCACTACTGTGAGCAATACGTATGCTCAGGAGATCCAGACGCCATATTACGGCGAAGGGCTGGATGGACTTTTAAGCGCGAGAAATCAGAGCCTGTTCGGTATCGTAAATGGTATCGATTACACTGCATATAATCCGAAGACAGATGAGTCTATCTATTCGAAATATGATGTGAGAAATTATAAAAAGGGAAAAGCTGCCAATAAGGAAGCTATTCAGAAAGAGCTGGGTCTGGAAGTCAATCCGGATAAGTATCTGATCGGCCTTATTTCCAGACTGACAGATCAGAAAGGTCTTGATCTGATTCAGTATGGTATGGAACGTATTGTGGACGACAATACACAGCTGGTTGTCATCGGTACCGGCGAGCAGAGATATGAAGATATGTTCCGTTACTATGCATATCGTTATCCGAACAAGGTATCTGCGAACATTCTTTATTCCGATGATCTGGCACATAAATTATACGCAGCGGCAGACGCTTTCCTGATGCCGTCTCTGTTTGAACCGTGCGGACTGACACAGATTATCGCCTTCCGTTATGGAACGGTTCCGATTGTAAGAGAGACCGGCGGACTGAAGGATACCGTAGAACCACTCAATGAATTCGAGGATACCGGAGACGGATTCTCCTTCACGAACTATAACGGTGACGATATGGTCAATGTCATCAATTACAGCAAGTACATTTTCTTTGAGCAGAGAAAGATTTGGAATAACATGGTCAAGAGAGGTATGAAGAAGGATCTCTCCTGGGGTGTTTCCAAGAAACGTTACGAAGAGATCTATAATACGCTGATCGGAAGATAGAGTTGAGCTGAATACGACTGTGGTTTTAATATAATTTTACTGAAAATTTTTAATTAAAGTCTTTTTGGCCATAAACAATAAATATATCCCCCGCAGGAGAGAGATGATTGATATGCTCTTCCTGTGGGGTGTTTTTATGTGCGGCTTTGTGAAGTCTTCCCTTTAATCCGCTCCTCACCCATAGAAATATTTCTCCAACAGCCTGTCAAGGCACCAGCGATAGTTGATCCGTTCGGTATCTGCCGCTACTTTCACCGGATATTTCCGATATATTTCCCCGTTGATGGACAGCGTCACGGTGCCCACGGAATCTCCTTCGCGGACGGGGGCGTTCAGGGAGGGGAGAAGATCGGCGGTGCAGACCGCTTTTTCTTCTTCTGGATTCAGAAGAAGGGTGACCGTGCCCGGCTGACTGATGTCGCAGACCTGTGCCTGCCCGTGATCGACGGGAAGCTGGCCGGGGATGTCGTCACCCAGGGAGATGGTCACATTTTCAAAGTTCTCTATGCCGTAGTCCATGAGTTTGCGGGTGTCTTTCCATTTGTAACTGCGGTTGGGCGGCCAGCCGCTGCCGAGAACTACGGAGATCAGCAGGCGGTCGTCGGTTTCCACGGCGCCCACGAAGCAGTAGCCGGCGCCGTTGGTGAAACCGGTTTTTACGCCGATGGCGCCGGGATAGGAAGTGAGGAAGGCGTCTTTGTTGCTGAGAGAGTAGATCTGCCCGCCGGTGATTTCTTTGATGGTATAGGAGGATTCCTGAATGATACTCCTGAAATCCTTATTGTTTAAGGCGTGGCAGGTGAGAATGGCCAGATCGTAGCAGGTTGTGTAATGATTGTCGCTGTCCAGACCATTGGGAGTCTCAAAAGAGGTCTGATAGCAGCCGTAGGAGCGGGCTTCTTCCGTCATGGCCTGGCAGAAAGCCTCCACGGAACCGCCAAGATGTTCCGCGATGGCGATGGCGGCGTCGTTGTAAGATTCCAGCATGAGGGCGTAAAGCAGGTCGGACAGAAGAAACTGGCTGCCCGCTTTTGCACCCAGATGGACTTTCGGAGCTGAGGCCGCCCGCTCGGAAAATGTAACCACGTCCGAAAGATTACCGTGTTCCAGAGTATAAAGGCAGGTCATGATCTTGGTGGTGCTGGCCATGGGCAGCTCTGTTTTCTCCTCTTTTCCAAAAAGCACCCGCTGATTTGTTCCGTCCATTAAAATGGCGGCTTTTGCATAAAGTTCCGAAGGTATTTCCGCTGCGCGTGTTTTTATGGTATGATAAGAAGACAGAATGAACAAAAGAAACAGGCATAAAAGAGAAATATATTTTTTCAAAGGAGTACTCCTTTCTGGAAATGCGGATTCGCAAAAATGTATTACATTTTATGCCGGAGAAAAGGATATATGATATCCGGGGAGGAAATGATGTTTTATCGTTGTAAAAATTGCGGAGGAAATGTAACCTATCATCCGGAAAAGAAAAAGATGATTTGTGAAAGCTGCGGCAGCGAGGAAAGTCAGCAGGAGATTCCTCAGAAAAAAATCCACATCTGCAGCAACTGCGGAGGACAGATTGAGACGACAGAATATACTCTCGCCTGCCGCTGCCCGTACTGTCAGACATTCCATATACTGGAGGACCGGATGGAGGGAGAATACCGGCCGCGGCTGCTGCTTCCCTTTTGTCTGGACAGACATCATGCGGCGGAAAAGCTGAAAGAAACTTTTGCCGGAAAAATGTTTCTGCCGTCTAACTTTTGTGCGGCGTCCAGTCTGGAGTCCATGGAAGGCATTTACGTTCCTTTTTGGATGTATGATTTTCACAGTCACATTTATTTTGAAGGCGAGGGTGACCGGGTGAGAACCTGGCGGGAAGGCGATTATGAGGTGACGGAGACAAGGGTATACCGGCTGATACGGGATTTTGAGGTGGATTATGACAAGATTCCGGTGGATGCGTCGGTGGCTATGGAAGACGGAATGATGGATCTGCTGGAACCTTACCAGTATGGGGAACTTGATGATTTTACACCGGAATATCTCTCCGGCTTTCAGGCAGATATCTATGAACAGAACAGTGAGACATTGCGGCCGAGAGCAGAAGAAAAGGCAGACGGTTTTTCGGAGGGATACCTTGCAGAAGAAAACGCAGGCTACGCCATGGTGCGGCCCTTCACAGACAGGAAAGAAAACCGGGTGGAGGACAGCTTTTTTGCATTTCTTCCGGTCTGGAAATACATATACCGTTATAACGGAAAAGAATATCCTTTCTATGTAAATGGACAGACCGGTAAAGTCATTGGCGCGCCGCCGGTCAGCCTGGCGCGTGTGTTCGGCATGAGCGCCGCTCTGTTTGCCGTGATTTTCTTCTTTCTGAAAATGTTATGCTATCTTCTGGAGGTACTGTAAATGAACAAGACATATCGGAATATTATAGTGGGAGTTCTTGTAGCCGGTCTGATTCTTGGCGGGCTGGGGCTTTTCCTCAAATACGGCGTGTTCCAGGGGATGATGACCTCGAAACAGGCGCGGACCAATACCCAGTGCCTGACCCAGGAACGCATTTTTGACGAGGCAAATGTATTGACAGACGCCCAGAAGGAGAGCCTGTTTGAGCTGCTGTCAGAAAAAGAACAGATGACAGGCATGGATATTGTGCTCCTGACTATCCGGGAACCCGATATCAATGATTATTATGAGATTCGGGACTACGCTCAGTCCTATTATGAGGAGAATAAATTCGGCTGGGATCAGCCAAACGGCGACGGCATCATCTACGTGGACAACTGGGCGACCGGCTACTGCTGGCTTTGTACCACGGGAAAAGCATCGGGGAAGCTTGACGACGGAACGATCCAGTTCATCATAAACCGGACTAATGAAACTATCAACGAAGATCCGTACGGAGCATACAGGACTATGATCGATACAGTGTCATCGGAAATGCAGAATCTGAATCTGTTCCATTTCCGTATCGGTAATTTCTGGCTGCTGTTGATCGCACTGATCGTTGCGGCAGTTTTTGCGGCCTGCAACCTCATCGGCAACAAAGGAAAGGTCACCACGAGCCGATCCACGTACGTGCCGGACGGTGGTGTAAAGATTAACCGGCATCAGGATATCTTTCTCCGCTCCCATGTGACGCGGACGAAGATAGAAACCGATCACGATTCCGGAGGAAACGGCGGAGGGGGCTCCATCGGAGGAACCGGAGGACACGGAGGCGGCGGAGGCCGTCATTAAAGGATATCATGTGAGGATAGGAGAGATAATAATGGAACAGAAATTGATGCAGCTTGGCGATTTCAGAAAACTTTACGACGCACATATGGGCAATCATTTTCCACCGGATGAGCTCAAGCCATTTTATATTATGGAGAGAGCGGTGAAAGAAGGTAAATATTTTCCATATGGATACTATGAGGACGGGGAACTGAAAGCGTATACCTGTCTGATAAAAACCGGAGATTTCTTTTTGCTGGACTATTTTGCTGTTATGGAACAGGGAAGAGGAAAAGGAACCGGAAGCCGGATTCTTGATATATTAAAAGGGCATCTGACGGATAGAGAAAGCGTGCTGCTGGAAGTGGAGGAACCTTTGGCAGAGGATGAAAGAGAACTTGACCTGCAGAAACGCCGGATTCAGTTTTATTTGAGGAATGGCGCCCGGTATACAGAACTGAAGGCGAGGGTGTTCGGCGTGCCGTATCGGATTCTCAGCTTTGGACGGGAACGGATGAGAGAGAAAGCACAGGAAGCCATGGAAGTTTTATATCATTCCATCCTGAACGATGAAATGTACAGGAGAAATGTATGTTTTGCGCTTGATAAACAAAACTAAATGTGATATGTTTTTTGCGGGAAATATTGTTTTTCTCTGGGAGGAAGATCCGCAGACGGATCAGACCTGCAAATGATGAGATTACCGGGGTACGAGGGTGTGCCTTTTACAGCCTGCGCAGAAGCGTTTTTTACGTTTGCGCAAGCAATGTGCGCCCCTGCCCCGCTTTTTTTAGTTTATGGAAACGAAATTATTACAAAAAAGGAGTGAGAAGCATGGCAAATGTGATTTCAGACGAGACGATGGAATATGTCGGAATACTGGCAAAGCTGGAACTTTCTTCTGAGGAGAAGGAGAGGGCGAAGGAAGATATGGCAAAAATGCTTGACTATATTGATACATTGAATGAACTGGACACCAGCGGCGTGGAGCCGATGAGTCATGTTTTTCCGGTTCATAATGTGTTCCGGGAGGACGTGGTGACAAACGGAGACGAGAGAGAAGAAATTCTTGCCAATGCACCGGAAGCAAAAGAGGGAGCTTTTGTGGTTCCGAAAACATTTGATTAGAACAGGAGGACGGCAATGGATTTGATGAAAGATACGGCTGTGACGCTCAGTGAGAAAATCAGGGCGGGCGAGATCACCGTCATGGATGCGGCTATGGCGGCCATGGACGCCATCAGGGAAAAAGAGTCTGCCTATCACTGCTATGTGACAGTTCTTGATAGAGAAGCAGTATTAAAGAGAGCGCAGGAAGTACAGAAGCTCATTGAAGAAGGAAAGCTTAACGGGCCGCTGGCGGGCGTGCCGGCGGCCATCAAGGACAATATGTGCACCCGGGGTGTGCGCACCACCTGCAGCTCAAGGATTCTTGAAGATTTTGTGCTGCCTTACACGGCGGAGGCAGTGGAGAATCTGGAGAAAGCCGGCGTGGTCATCATCGGAAAGACCAATATGGATGAATTTGCCATGGGAAGCACTACGGAGACCTCATATTTCGGCGCAACGAAAAATCCATGGAACGAAGCCCATGTGCCGGGCGGTTCTTCCGGCGGTTCCGCAGCGGCGGTGGCAGCGGAGGAATGTATTTTTGCGCTGGGTTCTGACACCGGCGGTTCCATCCGGCAGCCGGCGTCCTACTGCGGTATCGTAGGCATGAAACCGACCTATGGAACCGTATCCCGGTACGGACTGATCGCCTACGGTTCCTCTCTGGATCAGATCGGGCCTATGGCAAAGGATGTGCGGGACTGCGCGGTGATCCTCGACGCCATCACTTCCCACGACAGGAAAGACAGCACTTCCGTGAAGAGGGAGGGCGGCGATTTTATCTCCGCTTTGATCAATGATGTGAAAGGCATGAAGATTGGTATCCCGAAGGATTACTTTGGAGAGGGGATTGATGAAGATGTGCGGGAAGCCGTTCTGAAAGCGGCGAAGGTGCTGGAAGCGCAGGGAGCTGTGGTGGAAGAGTTTGACCTCGGCCTTGTAAAATATGCCATTCCGGCCTATTATGTCATCGCCTGCGCCGAGGCCAGTTCCAATCTGGCGCGGTTTGACGGCGTCAAGTACGGATACCGCACGCCGGAATACGAGGGACTTCATAATATGTACAAAAAGACCCGCTCCGAGGGATTCGGCGAAGAGGTGAAGCGCCGGATCATGCTGGGCTCCTTCGTGTTAAGCTCCGGCTATTACGACGCCTACTATCTGAAAGCTCTTCGTACAAAAACCCTGATCAAACAGGAATTTGACAAAGCATTTGCAAAGTACGATGTGATCCTCGGACCGGCGGCGCCGACCACAGCTCCGAAGCTGGGCGACAGCCTGAGTGATCCGATAAAGATGTACCTGGGAGACATTTATACTATTTCCGTGAACCTTGCCGGGCTGCCGGGTATCACGGTTCCGTGCGGAACAGACAGGAATGGCCTGCCTGTCGGCCTGCAGCTTATCGGCGACTGCTTTAAAGAGAAAAATATCATCCGGGCGGCATACACGTACGAGCAGAACCGGGGATTTGCCATGAACGCGCCGGCAGCGGCGAAAGAAGGAGGGGAAAACAGATGAGCAGACAATACGAGACTGTCATCGGTCTGGAAGTGCATGTGGAGCTTGCCACCAAGACGAAGATTTTCTGCGGGTGCAGCACGGAGTTTGGCGGCGCGCCGAATACCCACACCTGTCCGGTCTGTACCGGAATGCCGGGTTCTCTTCCGGTATTAAATAAACAGGTGGTGGAATATGCCGCCGCCGTGGGGCTGGCGACCAACTGCACCATCACGCAGAATTGTAAATTTGACCGGAAAAATTATTTTTATCCGGATAATCCACAGAATTATCAAATTTCTCAGTTATACTACCCGATATGCCGAAACGGTCATGTGGATATTGAGGTGGACGGCCGCAAAAAGTCCATCGGCATCCACGAGATCCACATGGAGGAGGACGCCGGCAAGCTCATCCACGACCCGGTCACGGGCAATTCTCTGGTGGACTTTAACCGAAGCGGCGTGCCGCTCATTGAGATCGTATCGGAGCCGGATATGCGTTCGGCGGATGAGGTCATCGCCTATCTGGAGAAGCTGAGGATGCTCATCCAGTATCTGGGGGCTTCCGACTGCAAGCTGCAGGAGGGCTCTATGCGCGCCGATGTGAATCTGTCGGTCCGCGAGATGGGCGCGGAAGAGTTCGGCACCAGGACGGAGATGAAGAACTTAAACTCCTTCAGCGCCATCGCAAGAGCCATCGAAGGCGAGACAGAACGGCAGATCGACCTGCTGGAAGAGGGCAAAGCCGTAGTGCAGGAGACCCGCCGCTGGGATGATGAGAAAGAATACTCCTATCCGATGCGTTCCAAGGAGGACGCTCAGGATTACCGATATTTCCCGGAACCGGATTTGCCGCCGATCATCATTTCCGATGAATGGCTGGAAGAGATCCGCAGGAGACAGCCGGAGTTCCGTGATGAGAAACAGGCCCGCTATAAAGAAGAGTACGGCCTGCCGGAATACGACATCGACATCATCACTTCGGACAAGACGCTGACCGATATATTTGAGCGCTGCATCGCGCTGGGCGCTGCGCCGAAAGAGGTTTCCAACTGGCTCATGGGCGACACTATGCGCCTCTTAAAAGAACAGGAGATGGAAGCCGCCGACCTGCATTTCAGCCCGGAGCATCTGGTAAAGATGATTGCCATGATTGAATCCGGAGCCATCAACCGCAAGGTGGCAAGAAAGGTTTTCGAGGCCATCTTCAAGGACAATGTGGAACCGGAAGCCTATGTGGAAGAAAATGGACTGAAAACCGTCAGCGACGAAGGCGCACTGCGGAAAGTCATCGAGGAGATCGTGGAGAACAATCCGAAGTCTGTGGAGGACTACAAGGCAGGCAAGAAAAAAGCCATGGGATTCTTCGTGGGTCAGACCATGCGCGCCATGAAAGGCAAGGCGGATCCGGCCATGGTGAACCAGATTCTCCGGGAGATTCTGGATTAGCGCGGACGGACGCACTGATTGCCCGGCAAATGCTGTGGCGCAGCTGCGCGAGGCGGCATATTGCACATGTATATACAGAAAACACAACGGAAGGACACCGCGCCTTCCGTTTCTTGCATTAAATGTGAAGAGAAAAAGTTTGGAAGTGAGCTTCCAGATCTGCCATTATTGACGCAGCAAGTGCGTCAGGAAAGAGGGAAATATGAAAAAGATTCCAGTTTTAAATTCCATGGAAAAGACCCGGGACACCCGGTTTTTAAAAAATTATACGTTAAATTATACCAACGCCGAGGGCGGCGAGAAGATTTATGAGACGGTCAGCAACTTTGACTACGACAGCCCGGAAGAGCTGGGAGAGCGTGCCTCCGGCGTGGTCATTGTGGGCTGGAAGGACGGCAGACTGCTTCTTTGCCGGGAATTCCGCATGGGCGTCAATCATTTTGTTTACAACATGCCGGCAGGGCACATCGACCAGGGAGAAAATGTGGAGGAATGTGCTGCACGAGAGCTCTTTGAGGAAACGGGCTTGTCTCTGTCAAAAGTGTATCAGGTGCTGCCGCCATCCTATGCATCCCCGGATTTGAGCGATTCCTCCGCCTGGGTGGTCTTTGCCGAGGTGGACGGGGAGCTGCCCGGCGGCGTCTCCGAGCATACAGAGGCTGACGAGTGGATACATCCGGGTCTGTACAGCCGTGAAGAAGTGGCAGAGCTGCTCAGAGAAGAGCGCTTTTCGGGAAGAGCCCAGATGGCAGCGTACTTTTTTGCCGCAGGTTTTCCGATGAATACCGGTAAGCTTTCGGAGAGACATTTGTGAAAAAAGAGGAAGAAGGAAATGAAAAAAACACAATTATATGCTAATACATTAACGGATAAAAGAGTTGCCGTCGTGGGAGTCGGCGGTGTGGGCGGTTATCTGGCCGGGATGCTCGGGCAGGTCTGCCCGCATCTTACGCTGGCGGCAAGGGGCGGACGGAAGGAATCCCTGCAGAGGAACGGGTTGATTCTCCACAGTGATTATAAAGGAGAGCTTACGGCCGTGCCGGAGCAGGTGGTGGAGACCAAAGACTTAAAGGAGCAGGATTTCATTTTTATCTGTGTGAAAAACTACTCGCTGGAAGAAGTGTGCCGGGAACTGACGTCGGCGGTCACCGATGAGACGGTGATCATTCCGGTGATGAACGGCGTCAATCCCGGCGAGCGGGTGCGCAGCTATCTTGGAAGAGGAACGGTGGTGGATTCCCTCATTTATATTGTAGCCTTTGCCAACGAAGACTACTCCATAACCCAGCAGGGAGACTTCGCCCGGCTGTGCATCGGCATAAAAGATGCCGCCGTGCCGCAAGAGAACGAGGCTGCCGTATACCAGAAGAAAGCCGCGCCGCAGGAAAAAGCAGCGGAGACCGCCGCTCTCCTGACGGCTGCAGACATAGACTGCGAGGTTGCCGCGGACATTGAGGTGGAGATCTGGCGCAAATACATTTTAAACTGTGCGTACAACGTGGAGACGGCGTTCTATGATAATACCATCGGGCAGCTGCGCCGGGATGAGAAGAAGGCGAAAGAATACGAAGCGCTTGTGAACGAGGCGTACCAGGTGGGGCTTGCGAAAGGCGTTGCCATCCGGCAGGAACACATTGACGCAATTATTCATCGTTTCTATTATGAACTGGCAGATGACGCCACCAGTTCTCTGCAGAGGGACATCCGTGCCGGGCGCCGGTCTGAGGTGGATGTGTTCGGCGGTTACATTGTGCGGGAGGCGGAGCGACACGGAATACCTGTGCCTGTTTCACTGAAAATGTACGAAAAACTGCGGGAGTTTCAATAAAAAGCCCGTAAAACTGCGGTTTGCCCGCAAGAATTTCGTCAGAATATGTTTATTGACTTTGTAAAGAAATGTGTTATATTAAAAAAGATTTGTAAAAATAAGGTAAATCAAGATGGAGTGGAGGTTTATGAGCAAAGGAAAAAGAAAAACATTGGGAATACGGAAGTTTTTCAAGGGAAAGTCCGGAAAGAAGTTTCTGGTTTTTCTGGAAGTACTGCTCGTGGCAGCCTTTCTTATGCAGCCGCACCTGTACTATGATGGAACAGCCTCTAACTTTTTCAAAAGATTTTACGCAGATTCCATTACGATCTGCGGGGGATTATGGATTATTCTCGTATTCCTTACAGTTAAAGAAGTACATTTGAGCGATAAGCTGAATAAACGTATCAGCTGGGCCGTGGCGGCGCTGACGCCGTTGGCTGCGTTTTTATGGCTGGAATATTACAACCATATGCAGTTCTGGGGACCGCTGAGCCAGATACCGGCTCTTTATCTGGTGCTGGATCTGGTTATCTATTATGTGATCTATCTGTTTCTGCTGCTGATTTTCAACAGCGTCCGGGGAGCTTCCGTCGCCATGATTGTTGCAACGGCATTTTTTGGAATCCTCAACTATGAGCTAACGGTATTCCGGAGCATGTCCTTTATTGCTTCAGATATCTATTCATTCCTCACGGCGCTTTCCGTGGCAAATACATATCAGGTTGAGATTGATGTGGATACGGCAGAGTTTTTCATGCTGGCGCTGGTGCTCGTCGCGCTGTTGTTTAAGCTGAAGAAGTTTAAGCTGTTCCGCTGGAAGGCGAGAACCGCATTTGCCGCGGCGTACGTCTTCCTGTTTATGGGATTTTGTCAGGTATATGTGTTCAGCGATTATCTGGAAAATATCGGCGTGGATTTCCGCGTGTACCGTCCGCAGTATAAATACCGCTATTATGGGACTCTGCTGACGACTATCCGTACCTTCGGGTATCTGCATGTGACAGAACCGGAGGGATATTCGGTGGATGCAGTGCAGGAGATCACCGATGATTATGTGACAGCTGAGGAAAGCTCCGGCGGTACAGCTGATGTATCTTCCGACAGCACAGTAAATAAACTGGACACCATAAAACGGCTGGACAGCGCCGAGGTAAACGCGGCGGAGATAAAGGATAAGAACAGCACAGACGCAGCGGGTGGAGATACCGCGAACAGCGAGGGCGCCGATGTGTCAGGCAGCACGGCTGAGGCAGCAACCGAAGATTCCACGGAGGCTGAGGCCGAAGAGCAGAAAGCGGACGGCGCATCCAGCGATGCGGATGGAAAGAAGAAAAATAATCCGTCGCAGAAACCGAATATTATCGTGATCATGAATGAGTCTTTTTCGGACTTAAAGGCGGTGGGAGACATGGAAACCACCAAAGATTACATGCCGTTTTTCCGCAAACTAAAAGAAAATACCATCAAAGGCTACACCTATTCTTCCGTATTTGGAGGAAATACAGCCAACTCGGAGTTTGAGTTCCTCACAGGCAACAGTATGGCTTTTCTGCCGGACAACTCCGTACCGTATCAGTTATTCCTGAGAAGCAAGACGGCGGGTCTCACCCATACGCTCGGAGACCAGGGATATGGTCCTCTGTACGCTTTGCATCCGTACTATCAGACCGGATACAGCCGGTATAAGATATATCCGCTGATGGGATTTGACCGTTTCTATACATCGGATGATTTTTCCGTGTTCACAGATACGGTTAATTATCACATCACAGATCAGGAAGACTATGACAAGATCATTAGTCTCTATGAAGAATCACAGAATACAGATTCGCCGTTTTATCTGTTTAATGTAACTATGCAGAATCACGGAAGCTATGATGGAAGTCTTCTGGAGACCGGTGATTCCGTCCGCCTGGAAGGCAATCTGGCAGGATATTCCAAAGCGGAACAATATCTGAATATGGTTAAAATGTCAGACAAAGCGTTAAAACGCCTGATCAATTATTTTAAAGAAGTAGACGAACCGACAGTCATTGTATTTTTCGGAGACCATCAGCCGGATCTGGAAGATGATTTTTACGATGCGCTGCTGGGACAGAGTGTGGAAGATCTGGAAGGAGAAGATCTGGAACAGCTGTATAAGGTGCCTTTCCTGATCTGGGCCAACTATGATATAGAGGAACAGACCATTGAACGCACCAGCAATAATTATCTGAGTACTTATCTTGCCGATGTGGCAGGAATTGAGAAGACAGGATATATGGAATTTTTGACAGATCTTCGGGAGAAGATTCCATGTATTAACGCCATTGGATATTGGGGAGACGACGGAAAGTTCTACGAGATTGAGGATGAGAGTTCTCCGTATTATGATTTGATCCATCAGTATAATCTGCTGGAATACAATAATTTATTTGGAAAAGAAGAGCAGCAGACGTCGTTTTTCTATCTGCAGAATCAAAGTGCCGGGTGACCGGTTCGTATAGGGGGAGGATAAAATGGTATCACAGAAGGTAACAGTTATTAATCCTACAGGCTTGCATGCCAGGCCGGCGGCAGTTCTTGTCCGGGAGGCAAAACAGTTTGAGTCGGAGATTTATGTCATGGCGGGTACGCGGAAGGTGGATGCCAAAAATGTTCTGGCGCTGATGGATGCTTCTATTGTATGCGGTATGGAAATTACGGTGCAGTGTATCGGGGCGGATGAAGAAAAGGCGCTTTCGGCGCTGGTTCAGGCTGTGGAGAGCGGACTGGGAGAATAAAACGAATGATAAAACGGTGAAACCGAAGAATAAAATCGTTATTAAGTGTAATTTTATAGAGTTGTATTCCCAAACCGGAGACAGCCGCATGATTGCGGCTGCCCCCGGTTCTTTTAGTATGTATAAAATTTCTGAGAACTTACTGCAGGCGGCTCTGCACCGTGTTCCGGTAAAAACGGAGCAGAACAACTTCCAGAAGTTTTCCGAAAGTGTCATCGTCCATGCGCTGCAGGGATTTTAACAAATCCGGTTCCTCCAGAAGTGCGCCGATGATCTCGCTGGCTACCGGGGCGGCTGTCTGGCTGCTGTCGCCGGAAGGAATCAGGGAGACGATGGCACCGAGAATCATCCGGGTATTTTCGTAAATAGGCGGTTCCAGACGGATATAGCCAAAACAGGAACGTGTGATCTGCGGGCTGCGTCCGTGCAGTAAAAGCGCGTGAAATGGTTTGATGTAAGTGTTGGCCAGATCGTCTCTGGCTTTGAGTACCTGGTACAGGTGTTTTTCCATCTCCGGTGTGTCTGCGAAAAGAGCGGATGCGTAGGAGATGACTTCATCACGGTTTTGAAGGACCGGGGCCTGCCCGATACGTATGTTGTCAAGAAGCTGATAAATCTCCGTGCCCAGAGCGGAAATGTATTCCACATCTTCTTTATGGATTGGAGATTCTGGAATAAAGGCGTCAGGCGTCTCCTGCTGCGCTTTTTGCTGCTGTAACACCTTTATTTTGGAGTCCAGCAGCATTTTATCCTGTCTGGTCAATATCGGGTTTACATGCAGATATCGATAGGAAATATGAAGTTTTACAGTAGAGATGATCAGATCGATCCCCTCAGCCCGCAGTTTGTCACAGTCAATCTCAAAGGCGGAGGTAATACCCCTCACCGCCAGATCCGGATATTCTTTTTTCAGGCTGGAAGCCAGAAGCCGTGAGCTGCCGATACCGGTGGGACAGACCAGGATGACTGAAATCTGCTGACCGAGCTTTTCGATTCGTTCTTTCGCCATCACAAAATAAATGGTGATGAAACCCGTTTCGCTGCCAGGGACAGCGCGGATGCCGAGCATCGGACAAAGCAGAGACATTCCTTCCTCGCAGGCGTGATAGATGTCCGGATAATTCTCCTGAAAATCTCCCAGCAGAGGATTCTCAATAGGGATTCCTGCCCGCAGCCGGGCTATTGTCGGCTGAATGTGGGCGCTCAGCTCCCTCACAAGCCGTTCGTCGTTCATGAAATTTATGTGCAGTATCTCACTGACCTTTTTGATAATCATGAGAGTAATCTGGTGTACGTCCAGATTCCGGATTTCTGTCAGATCCTGCTGCCCGGAAGGCCAGATGCGCTGTCCGGACAGATAAGCAGCCAGATAAAGCGTTTCGTCCACGGAAATGGACAGATGAAAAAGCTGTCGGATTTGCCTCATGATATATTCGGAAACCGCATATTCCGGCTGGATGGAAAGTTCAGAAAAGGACTGCGCCCCTTCTGCGATAAAATGATTTTGCTGCATCCGGTGGATAGACAGAGAGATATAGACCAGAAGGTGCAGATATCCATTATCGGAAAGGTGAAGATTTAACTGCTCCTCGCACTCTGTCAGAATATGATTTACCTGAAGTATGATCTCTGTCGGAAGTTCACTCCCAAACAGGGTGTCATTAATGGAGAGATCATTTTTACGCAGCTGACCGAGAGCCTGATTTTCATTGATCTGCTGACACAGCCAGGAAGTGATGGCCTGTCGTCTGGCAATTTCGGAGCCTTCAATGAAGATTCCGAGCCCCTGTCTTCTGACCAGCCGGAGGTGATATTTTTCAAACCATGGAATCAGCTGATTGAGAGTGGATGCGAGAGTACCCTCGGAGATGCCGAACTTATCTGTGAAATAAAAAGATTTCAGCGGTTCATCTGAGAAAAGCAGATCTCTGCATAACAGCGTCTGACGTTCTTTTCGATTTTCTCCGGACTGATGCTGATTATTATTTTCATTCAGAAGAGCGATCAGTTCTGCCCTTCGTTCTTCCGGTTCATCCAGAATCAGTCCCACACTTCGTTTGCGCACAAAACGGTATCCCTGCGCTCCCAGCCATTTTTCCACCGTGGGCAGCTCGCGCTGTACGGAACGGTTGCTGATGCCCAGTTCTTCTGAAATAATGCCGATGGTGACAGGATTGTCCTGTGGAAAACGGGCGAGAATTTTTATGATATTTTCTGCACGTTGAGTAAGCTGCATAGTATTCTCCTTTATTTGTATTTTTACAGGAAATGTACAGAGTATGTGACGATTCGGTGATGCGTATGTAAAATGCAAGTGGGTATCACGAATATATATGCATATATTATACAGGACTTTTTTTAGATTGACAAACAGCAAAAAATAAAATGCACTGGTGATATTGCACAAAAAGTGAAGACTGATATTAGTTAATTTGTTAATAATGAAAGGTTTTGGCATAAATGATTGGTGACAAAGTTGTAATATCATTGATTTGTAAATTGAAAGAAAGTCTTATAGAATAGAATTATCAAAAACAGAGAGCAGACCGGGACCGGACAAAGAAGAACGCTTATGAGGAGGAAGGTTCTGAAAGAGGCGGGGACGGACGGATGATCCGGGAAGCTCAAAGTATATAAGTTTTAAGAGAGGAGAAATGTAACATGAAAAATGCAGTACAACGTTTTGGAAAGTTCCTTTCCGCGATGGTAATGCCAAACATCGGCGCATTTATCGCATGGGGCTTTATCACCGCATTGTTCATTGAAGCCGGATGGCTGCCGAACGAACAGCTCGCTTCCCTGAACGGACCAATGCTTAACTACCTGCTTCCAATCCTGATTGGTGTACAGGGTGGTAAACTGGTAGGCGGAGACAGAGGAGCCGTTATGGGCGCCATCGCCACCGTCGGCGTGATCGTCGGTGCTCCGGACTACCCGATGTTAATGGGCTCCATGGTCATGGGTCCTCTGGCAGGCTTCGTCATCAAGAAGTTTGACCAGGCAATGGACGGCAGAATGCCGGCCGGATTTGAGATGCTGATCAACAACTTCTCCGTTGGTATCTTCGGTATGATCCTGGCGATCATCGGATTTTACGCCATCGGACCTCTGATGAGTGCGATTCTCGTTATCCTGCGGGGCGGCGTTGAGATTCTTATTAACAACGGACTCCTTCCGCTGGCAGCCATCTTCATCGAGCCGGCGAAGGTATTGTTCCTGAACAACGCCATCAATCAGGGAATCTTCACACCAATTGGTATTACACAGGCGGCAGAAGCAGGAAAATCCATCATGTACATGCTGGAGACAAATCCTGGTCCTGGTTTCGGACTTCTTCTGGCGTACTGGGTATTCTCCAAAGACCGTGCGACAAAGGATTCCGCTCCGGGCGCGATCATTATCCAGTTCCTGGGTGGTATTCACGAGATTTATTTCCCGTACATATTGATGAACCCATTTGTTATCATCGGACCTATCCTTGGTAACATCTGTGCCATCTTCTTCTTCAGTATTATGGACGCAGGTCTGGTAGGACCGGCAGCGCCAGGTTCCATCATCGCGTTCCTTGCCATGTCGCCGAGAGATTCCATCCTGATTTCTGTAATTGGTGTTGCCATTGCTGCGGCAGTATCCTTCCTGGTATCTTCACCGATCATCAGAATGGCAGGAGCCAGGAGTCTTGAAGACGCACAGGCACAGAAAGACAGCATGAAGGCGGAGTCCAAAGGCGCAGCCCCTGCACGTACCGGCGCGGAGGTTGCAACGGATGCCATCCAGAAGATCATTTTCGCCTGCGATGCAGGTATGGGATCTTCCGCCATGGGCGCGACCAAATTCAGAAACCGTATTAAACCTTTAAACCTTGGAATTACCGTAACAAATACATCTGTAGATAACGTTCCTGGAGACGCGGACGTTGTGGTATGCCAGTACATTTTACAGGACAGAGCCGCACAGAGCGCGCCACAGGCAAGACTGGTCACTCTGGGCAACTTCCTGCAGGATCCAAACCTTGACGCTCTGTATGCAGAGCTGGAAGAAAGAGCGAACGGGGGAGCTGCTGCAGCGGCAGAAACTGCGGTGACAGCAGAAGAACCAAAGAAGTCTTCCGGTAAAGCGGTACTCATGAAAGAAGGAATCCGCACAGGACTTCCGAGCGTGAGCAAAGAAGAAGCTATCCGTGCAGCCGGCGAGCTTTTGAACAAACTGGGATTTGTAAATGAAAACTATATTGACGCAATGCTTGAGAGAGAAAAGCTTGTATCTACATATATGGGCATGGGCGTTGCCATCCCGCATGGCACATCCACTGCGAAGGGAACTGTAAAGAAATCTGGTATCGTAGTTATGCAGTATCCGGATGGCGTTGATTTCGGCGATGAGAAAGCTTACCTGGTAATCGGTATCGCCGGCGTCGGTGATGAGCATCTGGAGATACTTGGAAGAATCGTAGAAAGTCTGGAAGATGAGGAATTGCTGGAAAAACTCAAAAAAGAAGCAGACGTTGATACGATCATGAAAACTTTTGGTTAAACCGATAATTAAAATATTTTGTAGTGTATTCTTTTGAAAAATGTTCCGCCGGAGGATATCCGGCGGGACGACGTAAGCACTGCCGGACGGAAAAACCGGCCGGCTTGTACTCATAGTAATGGAGAAGGAGGGGATGTTGCAGTGAAGAATGACCGGAGAAACCGGAGGTTCTTTTTTGTACATCTCCTTCTTTTCAGATTATACAGACAGAATGATTGTCTGGCAGCCAGGAAACATCTCCCGTCTTTCTGACGGAGAGAAATTGATTTTTTTAGGAAAAGAGGAGATATATCATGAAAAAAGCAGTTCAGTTTGGAGCAGGTAACATCGGACGTGGATTTATCGGAGCGCTGCTCAGCCAGTCTGGTTATCACGTAGTATTTGCCGATGTAGTTGACGCTATTATTGACAAAATCAATGAGGACAAAACTTACACAGTTCATGTGATGGATGTGGAGTGCGAAGATCAGAAAATTGAAAATATCAGCGGCGTAAATTCCACTAAACCGGAGGCGGTTGATGAGATTGCGGGCGCTGATCTTGTAACGACAGCCGTAGGTCTTGTAATCCTTCCGCGTATTGCGCCGACAATCGCGCAGGCTATTGAAAAACGTATGGCAGAGGGCGTAAAAGAGCCAATGAATATTATTGCATGCGAAAATGCCATTCGTGGAACATCTCAGCTTAAGAAAGCGGTATATGAGAACTTAAGCGACGCCGGAAAAGCATTTGCTGACGAATATGTCGGATTCCCGGACTGTGCCGTTGACAGAATCGTACCTCCTGTAAAGAGCGAGAACTTCATCGACGTTGTGGTAGAAGAGTACTATGAATGGGATGTGGAGCGTTCCGGCTTCAAGGGTGAGATTCCGGAGATTAAAGGGATGACTCTTGTGGACAACCTGATGGCATACATCGAACGTAAACTGTTTACTTTAAATACCGGACACTGCATCACTGCTTACCTCGGAACCCTGTGGGGATTCCCGACTATCGACGCGGCTATCGCTGACGAGAAGATTTATGGTATCGTTTCCGCAGCTATGAAAGAGAGCGGAGACGGTCTCATCAAAAAACATGGATTTGATCCTGAGAAACATGCGGCTTATATCAAGAAGATCATCGGACGTTTCAAAAATCCATACCTGCAGGATGATGTTACCCGCGTGGGACGTGAGCCTCTGCGTAAATTAAGCCCGACAGACCGTCTGATCAGCCCGCTGACCACAGCTTACGGATATGGGCTGCCTGTGGATCATCTGCTGGTTGGAGTGGGCGCATCGCTGCATTACAACAATCCGGATGACAAACAGAGTGTGGAACTGCAGGAGAAGATCGCAGCTAAAGGCGTGCGGGAAGCAGCGGCAGAAGTGACAGGACTTACGGATGAGAAACTTCTGGATGCTATCGTAGATGAATATAATAAATTAAACGCATAGATTTTCTTTAAAATAAAAGAAAATCGAAAATGACAGAAAATCGACGCTGGTTTCATTCTTGCCTTTTTTAATCCATCATGCTACACTCAACAAATGTAAAGTCCGGGCGGGAAGATATGGATCTGTGTCCGGACAGTGCCGGAACACAATATTATGTGACATTATTTAAGAAAAGGAGACATTGCTATGTGTGGAATTGTTGGATATACAGGAAAAGAAGCAGCAGCGCCGATTATACTGAACGGTTTGTCGAAGCTTGAATACAGGGGATATGATTCGGCTGGCATGGCAACCTTTAACGAACAGACAAACGGAATTGAAATTGTGAAGACGAAGGGCAGACTGAAGAACCTGGTGGAGAAAACCGACGGGGGAAAGGGCATGCCAGGGGGGTGCGGCATCGGCCACACCCGTTGGGCAACTCATGGCGTGCCGTCCAAGGCAAATGCGCATCCGCACTGCAGTGATGACAGGATGGTCGTCGTTGTTCACAACGGTATTATAGAGAATTATCAGGAATTAAAAGAACATTTACTTCAGAAGGGCTATACTTTTTACTCTGAAACGGATACGGAAGTCGTAACAAAACTGATCGATTATTATTACACGGAGACAGAGCATGATCCTCTTAAGAGCATGTCAAGCGCGCTTTTAAGAGTTCGGGGCTCCTATGCACTGGGAATCATGTTTATGGACCGTCCGGGCGTGATCTACGCAGCGAGAAAGGACAGTCCGTTGATCATCGGGCAAAATGAAGAAGGTGCATTTATTGCTTCCGACGTGCCGGCAATTCTTTCTTATACAAGAAACGTTTATTATCTGGATAACATGGAGATGGCGGAACTCAGCGGCGAGGGCATCCGGTTCTACACCATTGACAGAGATGAGATTCAGAAAGAAATGGTCACCATCAAATGGGATGCGGAAGCAGCGGAAAAAGGCGGATTTGAGCATTTCATGATGAAGGAGATTCATGAACAGCCGAAAGCGGTGAAAGATACCATAGGCGCTTATGTCAAAGACGGGGATATTGATTTGAGTGCGCTGGGAATCACCGATGAGCAGTTCAGAGAATTTCGCAGAATCTTTATCGTGGCCTGCGGATCGGCCTACCATGTGGGCATGGCGGCAAAATATATTCTGGAGGATCTGACTGATGTCCTGGTGGAGGTAGATCTGGCGTCGGAGTTCCGGTATCGTAATCCGAAGCTGACGGAGGACACTCTGGTTGTCATTATTTCTCAGTCAGGCGAGACGGCTGACAGTCTGGCAGCTCTTCGCCTGACCAGAGAGAGAGGAATTAAGACATTAAGTATTGTCAATGTGGTAGGTTCCAGCATAGCGAGGGAAGCGGATTATGTTATGTACACTCTTGCGGGACCGGAAATTGCTGTGGCCACTACCAAGGCGTACAGCACTCAGTTGATCTGTATGTATCTGCTGTCCATGTATATGGCAAAAGTGAGAGATGAAATGGACAGTATCACCTTTGACAGTATGATGAATGAACTGGTGCAGCTTCCGGAAAAGATAGCAAATGTATTATCTGATAAAGAGAGAATTCAGTGGTTTGCCAACAAGTTTGCGTCAGCAAAGGATATTTTCTTTATTGGGCGCGGACTAGACTACGCCATCTGCCAGGAAGGCAGTCTGAAAATGAAAGAGATCAGTTATGTACACTCCGAAGCCTATGCTGCGGGTGAACTCAAGCACGGTACCATCAGCCTGATCGAGGACGGAACACTGGTAGTCGGGCTGCTCACACAGAGTAACCTGTGCGAAAAAACGCTCAGCAACATGCAGGAAGTAAAAAGCCGCGGCGCCTATCTGATGGGGGTAACGGAGAACGGAAATTACTATTTGGAAGATATGGTGGATTTTGTGGTTTACATACCAAAGACCGACCCGCATTTTACTACCAGCGTGGCCATCGTGCCGCTGCAGCTCATGGGTTATTATGTGAGTGTTGCCAGAGGTCTTGATGTGGATAAACCAAGAAATCTTGCCAAGAGTGTTACTGTGGAATAAGAACAGCCAAAGAATCGCAGAAAATAATATAAGTGGAAAAATGCTGTCCGGCGGAGGACAGCATTTTTTCTTGGAAAATTCCGTTAAAATTTTTATGAAATAAAAAGCCCTCCCGGCGGAATGCGCATGTACAAGGGAAGTTTTGGTGAAAAATCCGGTTGAACGCAGGACGTTTATTTGATAAAATAGGCTTTAGCAAAAAATTGTTTCAAATGTATTTATATAATAGAAGGAGAAAGCAATGATTATTCGATTAAAAGACGGTTCTGAGAAAGAGTATGGACAGCCGATGTCCGTTCTGGACATTGCAAAAGATATCAGTGAAGGTCTGGCGAGAAACGCCTGTGCAGGAGAAGTAAACGGCGAGACCGTTGATCTGCGCACAGTCATTGACGAAGACTGTGATCTGAATATTTTAACTTTCCAGGACGATAAAGGAAAGCTGGCGTTCCGCCACACCACTTCCCATGTGCTGGCGCAGGCGGTGAAGCGTCTCTATCCGGAAGCAAAGCTTGCGATCGGCCCGGCCATCGAGGAAGGTTTCTACTATGATTTTGATATGGCTCCGCTCTCCCGGGAAGATATGGATGCTATCGAAAAAGAAATGAAGAAGGTTATCAAGGAAAATCCTTCCATCGAGCGTTTTGAGCTGCCGAGAGAGGAAGCCATCGCATTTATGAAAGAAAAGGATGAACCTTATAAAGTGGAGCTCATCGAAGATCTGCCGGAAGACGCTGTCATCAGCTTCTACCGCCAGGGAGATTTCACCGACCTCTGTGCAGGCCCGCATCTGATGAACCTGAAAAATATCAAGGCATTTAAGCTTACATCTTCCTCAGGTGCTTACTGGAGAGGCGATGAGAAAAATAAAATGCTCACCCGTATTTACGGTACTGCCTACACAAAGAAGGCGGATCTGGAAGAACGTCTGAAATATCTGGAGGAGATCAAGCTCCGTGACCACAACCGCCTCGGACGGGAGATGGAGTTGTTCACCACAGTGGATGTGGTGGGACAGGGACTGCCGCTGCTTCTGCCGAAGGGCGCGAAGATTATCCAGACTCTTCAGAGATGGATCGAGGATCTGGAGGATAATGAGTGGGGCTATGTCCGTACTAAGACTCCCCTGATGGCAAAGAGTGATCTCTATAAGATTTCCGGACACTGGGATCATTATAAAGAAGGTATGTTTGTCCTTGGAGACGAGGAGAAGGATAAAGAGGTACTGGCACTGCGTCCGATGACATGCCCGTTCCAGTATTACTGCTACAAAAACACACAGAAATCTTACCGTGATCTGCCATACCGCATGAGTGAGACATCCACTCTGTTCCGTAACGAGGACTCCGGTGAGATGCACGGTCTGACCCGTGTACGTCAGTTCACCATCTCCGAAGGGCATCTGATCGTACGTCCGGATCAGGCCAATGAAGAGCTGAAGAACTGTCTGAAACTGGCACAGTATTGTCTGACTGTTCTCGGAGTGCAGGACGACGTAACCTATCGCCTGTCCAAATGGGATCCGAACAACAAAGAGAAATATCTCGGAGACGATGAATACTGGGAGAGCGCACAGGATCAGATTCGCCATATTCTGGTGGAATCCGGCGTGCCTTTTGTAGAGGCAGAAGGTGAAGCTGCTTTCTACGGTCCGAAGATCGACATTCAGGCCAAGAACGTATACGGCAAGGAAGACACTATGATTACCATTCAGTTAGACTGCGCTATCGCCGAGAACTTCGATATGTACTACATTGACCAGAACGGCGACAAACAGCGCCCGTATGTTATTCACAGAACTTCCATGGGCTGCTATGAAAGAACACTGGCATGGCTCATCGAGAAATATGCCGGTAAGTTCCCGACATGGCTTTGTCCGGAGCAGGTGCGCGTGCTGCCGATTTCTGAGAAATACGCCGACTACGCAGAAGAAGTCAACCGCGTATTAAAGAGAAATGGTATCTTAAGTACCGTGGACAACCGTTCCGAGAAGATCGGTTATAAGATTCGTGAAGCTCGTCTTGCCAAACTGCCATACATGCTGGTGGTGGGAGCGAAGGAGCAGGAAGAAGGCTCTGTCTCCGTGAGAAGCCGTTTTGCCGGCGATGAAGGACAGAAGCCGCTGTCTGAATTTATTACAGCCATCTGTGAGGAGATCCGCACCAAGGAGATTCGGAAAGAGGAAGTGACAGAGGAAAAATAAACAGATCCCGGGTATTTGTCAGCTGAGAGAAAAACAGCAGGCATCGCAAAATGAATTGTTTTGCAGATGCCTGCTGTTTGTTATTTCACAGGAAATATGTGACGTATGGCGCCGAGAAGCAGGGGCGGAAGGTTACAGGATTCTGCAGATATCCCGCGCTGTGTCGGCATGATTCATAGTGTAAATGTGGACGCTGTCCACTCCGTGAGCCTGCAGATCCTGAATCTGCCGGGCAGCATAATCAATACCGGCCTTTCTCATATCTTCCGGAGAATCCTGGAATCGTGCCAGCAGGTCAGCCATGGCTTTTGGTATGCTGGCGCCGGAGAGATTGATGGTGGTGCCGATCATTTTTGCACTGGTAATAGGCATGATGCCTGCTTCAACAGGAACATAGATTTCCATTTTTCTGCACATGTCCAGAAAACGATAAAAAATATCATTGTCAAAGAAAAGCTGACTGATGAGAAAATCTGCTCCCTGTTCCACTTTATATTTCAGGTAATGTAAATCTTCTTCCATGGTCGCCGCTTCGAAATGTTTCTCCGGATAACAAGCTGCCGCCACGGTAAATCCGGCGTCTTTCAAAGCCGGTATCAGATCGGATGGGTGCTTGTAAGTCCGTGAACGAAAAGAATCTTCTGTCATATCTGCCGGTTTATCCCCACGGAGAGCCAGTACATTGTGGATACCCATCTGCTGAAATGTACGTATGGTGGATAAAAAGCTGTCTTCGGTCAGTGCCGCGCATGTAAGATGAGCGATGCCCTCGATTCCCAGCTTGTTTTGAATGTAGGATACAATCTCTGCTGTTTTTTTGCTGTTGCTGCCTCCGGCGCCATATGTACAGCTTATGAAAGATGGATTCAGCTCTTTCAGTGCGTTCAGCGTTTCATAAAGATTCGGGAATCCTTCCCATTTCTTCGGAGGAAAAACCTCAAAGGATATGCGGGAATCAGATTTAAAAATAGAGGAAAGTTTCATGATGTCTGTCTCCTGTTCTAATATTGCAGGTTGCTGTTTTTTCTTGTTAATAGTGTACTCTTTTTTGTAAAATATATCAAGAAAGAACCAAGGAAAGGCAGGAAATGTCCAATTTTTTTATAGAATAAAGAAATAGATTGTGTTATAATCTTATTATAATTTTGAGAGTAGTGCGCTGCCCTGTCTTAGTGAGGCAGGTGTGCGAATTTGACATTACAAGTATAGAGTGAAGGAGCGGAAAAGATGGATATTAAAGATTTATTGCCAAAAGACGCGGAAGGAAGACTTCGAATTATTCAGGAGACTGTACCTGGAAGACAGATTACACTCGCTCACGTTGTAACAAGTCCGAAACCAATTGTTTACCGGAAGCTTGGTTTGAATCCGGATATCGATTTTGAGCGCTCAGCCATCGGAATTATCACGGTAACTCCGAGTGAGTCTGCCGTAATCGGAGCAGATATTGCGATTAAGAGCGGCGACGTATATCTGGGATTCGTTGACCGTTTCAGCGGCACTTTGATTTTGACAGGACGTATTTCTGCTGTAGAATCTGCCGTACAGGCCGTGATTCATTATTTCCAGAACGATTTGGGATATGCTACCTGCCCGGTTACGAAGAAGTAAGGTGAGGCTTAATGCGTAAAATTATGTTTGTGGGTCGCAGTGAATCTGGAAAGACTACGATCATGCAGGCGATGAAAGGTGAGAAAATCACATACCATAAGACCCAGTATGTCAATCATTTTGATGTGATCATTGATACACCGGGTGAATATGCGGAGACAAAGGAACTGTCTGCCGCACTGGCGATCTATGGCTGTGAGGCAGACATTATCGGTCTGTTGATGAGCGCCATAGAACCGTTTTCATTATATCCGCCAAATGTTGTTTCTGTCAGCAACCGCGAGGTGGTTGGTGTTGTTACCAAGATTGACCATTGGGCAGCCGATCCCGAACAGGCTGCCGAGTGGCTGCGGCTAGCCGGATGCAAAAAGATATTTTTTACAAGTGCGTACACTGGAGAAGGTATTGCAGATATATTAGAATATCTCAAACAGCCGGTTGACATACTTCCGTGGGAAGTTGCCAAGGCAGAATACGATAAACTTGGATTTGGGCCAGGTGAAAGTGAAAAACACACCTTGAGAATATGAGAAAGAGCCCTGAAGATTTTGGCTTTATACGGAAGGACTTTTCGATCATATAAAGGAATACTGGTCAATACATTAAAAGACTGCTATAATATTGCATATATTATAGCAGTTTTTTGTTGGGATTAATACGAAAGAGAGGAATAAGCGATGGCGGCAATCAGCAATGACTGGGCGGAAGCTCTCAAAGAAGAGTACCGGAAACCATATTACAGGGAGCTGTACAATAAAATCAACCAGGAGTATCGTGAAAGAGAGATATTTCCACCGGCCGATGATATTTTTAATGCATTTCATCTGACGCCTTTAAAGGAGGTAAAAGTTGTTATTTTAGGTCAGGACCCGTATCATAACAACGGACAGGCCCACGGACTTTGCTTTTCCGTGAAACCGGACGTGGAGATTCCGCCGTCTCTGGTAAACATTTATCAGGAACTTCACGATGACCTGGGCTGCTATATCCCGGATAACGGTTATCTGGTCAAATGGGCCAGACAGGGAGTGCTGATGCTCAATACGGTTCTCACTGTCCGCGCCCATCAGGCCAATTCCCACAGAGGTATCGGCTGGGAAGAATTTACGGACGCGGCCATTCGTGTTTTAAACGAGCAGGATCGCCCGATCGTGTTCATGCTGTGGGGACGTCCTGCCCAGAACAAGAAGGCCATGTTGAATAATCCAAAGCATTTGATACTGGAGGCCCCACATCCAAGCCCGCTTTCCGCCTACCGCGGCTTCTTCGGCTGCCGTCACTTCAGTCAGGCCAATGAATTCCTAAAATTCCACCAGCTGGAGCCTATCGACTGGCAGATAGAAAACGTACATCAAGGGCGATAGTAGGAAAATATCAAGAGAAAGGAAAAACTATGAGCGTTTTATTTATTGAATATCCAAAATGCAGTACCTGTAAAAAAGCAAAAAAATGGCTGGAAGATCATGGTGTGGACTTTGTTGACCGCCATATCGTGGAAGACAACCCGACAGCCGAAGAACTGAAACTCTGGCATGAGCGCAGCGGCCTTCCACTGAAACGTTTCTTCAATACCAGCGGACAGATTTACCGGCAAAACAACATCAAAGATCAGCTGCCAGACATGAGTGAAGAAGAGCAGTATGCGCTCCTTGCCACCAATGGCATGCTGGTGAAACGTCCGCTGATCGTGGCAGAAGATTATGTTTTGGTGGGATTTAAAGAGAAAGAGTATGAGGAGAGGTTGGGGTAAATTGGGATAGCATACCGCCAATCTCTGTCTGACTGCATCTCTGAGAGTATGGCAAAATGTCCGTTCCATCTCGACGGCATCGTCTGTACTATCACAAGATCCTGGAACATGTGGCTGCCATAACTCAACTCCGGCATATAGCCAGTCCGGTTGTCTGCCACTTCGCAGATGATGGAAAAGTTGGAAATGTCTCCGAAAGCCACCGGTACGCCCAGTTCCGGCGAGGAGGTGCCGATACGCCCCGGCGACAGCAGCAGGATATTTCCGTCATGTTTCCGGTAATGGAGGTTAATCTTGTGAATGGCGGATACCACATCATATTTTTTATTATACGGGTGACTGTAATAGAGAACCGGATCCACCTGAATCACCACATCTACCGGCCGACGGACGGACGCATCCATGGAAGAGTCTGTGATATCAAAGAAAATATTTTTCCATTTTATTAAAGATTGACCTGCTGTTCCTTTTGGCTGCTATAAAGAGGGCGGCACTGGAGGAGATTGACCACAAAGTCTCCGGTTTCATCCATGTTTACGGTGTATTCAATGTCCACCGAATTATTGTATACATTTTCAAGAGTGTGCAGGATACGCTGCATGAGTCCGGTAAAAGCAGAGTTTGCAAACAAACCCTGACAGCTGACAAACCACACGTCACGGTAAATGCCTCGCTGCTGCAGGAGCATTTCCGCGTCCCGGTCGTGTTCCAGGAGAAGTTTTTTATACCAGAAGGGCAGTACCGGCAGAAGCTGGCTTAACGGTAGCTCCCGGGCTGTATTTTGTGTGCAGTCCAGCACATCGATATTGCGCTGAGAATACTTATGCCTCTGCTCTGTGGAGCTGTTGTAAATGGTCGCGGTCGGGCGGTCCAGATTGGACAGGCGTGGATAGTCCTCGGAGGCTCTGTCCACGGCTTTGGTACCGAGTCCCATGACAATTCGGAGCATGCCGGCAGAGGAATCCATATCCGGCATCCATTTGTAGGTGCTGTGACTGTAGCCGACGCCGGCGGCGCCGGGCATGAAATAATCGCCGAAGCCGGAACCGGAAACTCTCTGTACCAGGATTGCCATCTGCTCGTCCCTGTCGGCCAGCCCCCGCTGGTAGCGATATTCCAGGGCGGAGTAATCCATGGTGCTGGCGTAAACCTGCCGCACTGCTTGTTCAAACTTTTCCAGCCGTTCCTGGGGATTTCCCTGGTTGACGCAGAAAACAGATTCATATTTTCCGGCGAAGGCGTTGCCAAATCCATCCTCCAGAAAACTGGAAGAGCGGACGATGATCGGACTTTGACCGTAATATTCCAGCATATTCAGAAACTGTTCCCGGATGTTGGAGGGAAACTGCCCGGTGAGCAGATGTTCCCGCAGTTCTCCGGCGGCGCTGAAATAGCCTTCTTTCATTCGTTGGCGGATATGAAGCCGCCAGCAGTCATTGGAAACAATATAGGTATAGAACACATCAGAACCAATATAAAAAGAATCATGGGGCTCGCTATGTTTCGTAAATTCAGGAATCTCTGTTTCGCAGATCTTCCGGGCAAGTACCATACCGCAGGCTTTCCCGCCGATGGCGCCGCTGCCGATCATTCTGCTGCGGAGCAGAAAGTAGTCGTCGGGAGTAAAATACCGGCGCACCAGATTTTTCAGGCGTTTGTCCTTGGTCATGGTGCTGTCAATAATCTGCTCTTCTGTTTCTTCGCTGAAAATACCCCGCGCAATAAAAAACAGGACAAAGAAGTCACAAAACTTCTTTGTCCTGTTTTAATACTGTATTTATCATAGCATATCTGCTATAGGAGCGCAAGAGCCTGGTAGATGCAGTGTTCTCACTGTGATGAAGTATTGTTGTCCGACACAGATTGATTGCCCGCTGTACCCTTTGAAGAATTCCCCGCCGCAGTTTCATTTCCAGCCTTTTCGACCTCAGTCTCGTTCTCCATGATTGCCGCCATTGCCCCATGGACTGTCGGAGAAGCCTCCTTCATGATCCGGAGCTCTGACAGAGGGATGGCTTCACTGCCGTCCGGCATGGTCAGAGGCTGACCGTTTTTGCCGGTGATGTATGCTTTTCTGTTTTCGAACTTGACGATGAGACCGTAAGCGCCGTTGTAGGAAACCTTGTCTCCCAGATGGAAGGTGATGGTTTTTTCTTCCCCATTCTCTTCAAAGTGAATGACGTACTCATTCTGCGGAGAGGTGAAAGTAACGGTTTCTTTGGCCTTTTTCTTCTTCTTTGGCTTGGAGATCACCCAGAACGGACCGCCGGCGCTGGCGCTCTTGGACTGGCTGATAATGTCGGAGAGGGCGTATTTGTAAGCGGAACGTGTGCGGCTGCCCACGTCTGCCACTGTGACATTGTCGTTCTCGTCGATGTCGATGAGCACCATGAAATGTCCCCGCCTGGTGAAGTATCCCGGTCCCATCAGAGCGACAACTGGTTTGCCCTTTTTGAGTGCCTTTTTGATGGAAGCGTAGTCTGTGCCGACGCCTTCGCAGTTCAGGCCGTAAGCTTCGGACATGGCTGGAATCAGGGCGTGTGCGGAGCCGGCAGAAGAATAGTAGCCGTGCTCATAAGCCCAGACCGTTGCGTCCACAGGCGTCACCCACTGTTTGGTGAGAGAGGAGATGACCACAGCCATGGAAGTCGGGCCGCAGCCGGCAGAAGCAATCTGGTAACCGTTCTGGTTCCACACGCTGTCGGTCTGATTAAAATAAACGAAATCTCCCATGTATTCCGCAGCGTCTCTGGTGACAATCTGGGAGCTGCCGTAGATCTTCGGGATGATGGCGGAAGGATCTTCGTCTTTTTCCGCGGAATCTTCCTCGTCGATGATAGTGCCGTCAAGTTTTTTCAGTTCTTTTTCTTCCTCAATATCGGTTGATGCCTTTTTTTCGGATTTTTTCCGGTTCTTTTTGGAGGAAGAAGTGGAAGAAGAGTCCTCTGTGGAGGATTCCTCGTGTTGAGAAATATCCTTGTTCTTTTTGCTTTCCGTGGATGTCTCGGAAGTCTCTTCGGAGGCCGGCGCCTCTGTATCTTCTGAGCTTTCAGTATCCTCTGCTTTGCCAGTGGTGTCAGAGTCTTCAGAAGAGGAACTTCCAGTGGTATCCTCTGTCTCGGACGAGGAGGAAGTTTCTTCGCTGCTGTCAGAACTGCTTTCAGAGGAATCTTCTGTAGAATCTGTGGATTCTGTAGAAGAATTGTCTTCGGAAGAGTCTCCTTCGGTCTGTTCTTCTGTGTCAGATGCAGAGGTGGAATATGTATCTGTATTTTGAACAGAAGTATCCGCCGCGTAAATCAAGGCCGGCTGTGTTCCGAGCATGACAGCGCAAAGCCCCCACATCGTAAAATGTTTTAAAAAGTGCAAGTGCGATTCCTTCTTTCCTGTAAAAAATGTAATGGTTTATCAATAACGCTTCATTTAAAACTCCCTGGAAGGAGTTTATATTATACCATAAAAATAAAAAAATGTGAGCGTGTTCCGGTGAAATATTTGTGAATTTTTACAAAATGATGAATAAAAACCCTGAATTATAGAAAATATTTCCAAAAACAACCATAAATGTGTATTAAAAAACATATTTCAAAGCATTACATTTTGGAGAGGAGAGAGAAAAGCAAAAAAATTATGTGCACAGAATAAGAGGGAAAATGCTGTATGGCAGATGGTAAGATTGGGGTGGAGAAAAAAGCCGATGAGTGCTAAGATAAAAGAAAAACAACTGACAAATGTAAAGAAAAGAACGGATATAGATTTAGAAGATGAAGAGGAGAAGTGAATATGAAAATAATAATTTTGGATGGTTACGCAGAGAATCCGGGAGATTTGTCCTGGGAAGGTTTTGAGAAGCTGGGTGAGCTTACGGTCTATGACCGCACGCCGCGGGAAGATGTGGAAGAGATTCGCATCGGCGATGCGGAGATCATCTGCACCAACAAAACGCTGATTGGCAGAGAGGTTATCGAGCGGGCGCCAAAGCTTCGCTATATCGGCGTGCTGGCCACGGGCTACAATGTGGTGGATGTGAACGCGGCCGCCGAAAAGGGAATACCGGTAACCAACATCCCTGCCTACGGCACGGCGGCGGTGGCGCAGCATGTGATGGCACTGCTGCTGGAGATCTGCAATCAGGTGGGCCATCACAGCCGCGCGGTCGGTGAAGGAAGATGGCAGCGTTCCAAAGATTTCTGTTTCTGGGATTATCCGCTCATGGAGCTGGCCGGAAAGACCATGGGAATCATCGGTTACGGGCGTATTGGGCAGGCTACGGCGAAACTTGCCCGGGCCTTCGGGATGGATGTGATCGCCTGCCGCCGGCCGGGCAGTACCCGGAATATGGCACCAACGGGTGACGCCGTCATGGTGACGCTGGAGGAGCTGTTTGCAAGAGCGGACGTCATTTCTCTTCACTGTCCGTTGTTTCCGGAAACAGAGGGGCTGATCTGTAAAGAAAATATCGCTAAAATGAAGAACGGCGTTATCATTATCAACACTGCCAGAGGCCCGATCGTGCGGGAGAATGATCTGGCGGAGGCGCTGAATACAGGAAAAGTCTATGCCGCCGGAGTGGATGTTGTATCAGCGGAACCAATCCGGGGAGATAATCCGCTGCTTATGGCGAAGAACTGTTTTATCACGCCGCACATTGCATGGGCATCCAGAGAAAGCAGGCAGCGGCTCATGGATACGGCTGTGGCTAATCTTCAGGCATTTCTTGCCGGAGAGGCAGTAAATGTGGTGAATATGCAGACAGAGGAAATTCAGTCCGGCAAAAAACGCAGTCGGTCTGCCGGCGGACTGCGTTAGAAAGGATGGATTATGGCAGAGCAGGTAACACAATGGAGAAAAACATTCTGGCAGTCCCTGCGCGCGACATTTCCGGTGATACTTTTTTTCCTGACCGCATTTTTGAGCGTCTACCTTCTTTTTGGTATTCACTATGTGATGATGGTCTCGATTCTTACTGTGTTTTTTAAAACCCGCTATAAGAAGAACGATAATACTCTGATTCGCTACATACGTCTGATTCTGGTGGGAAGTCTGCTGGTAGTGCTGGCATATGCAAGTTCTTTGAACATCTGGCTGTGTATCATTTTGAATATCACTGTGCCGTTTTGTCTGGTATTTACCCAGAGTACGCAGTTCAAGCCTAAAGGATATTTTTCTTTTGCTATGATTTTTGTTTTCCTGTCAATGATTCCACCGGATAACCTGGAGGGAGTTGGGCGGCAACTCATTGTATTCTGGTTTTGCGTAGTGCTGCTGGCAGTGTTTATCGGAGTATATTACCGTTTTTTTGCAAAACGTGGTTCGCAGAATATGACGCTGGAATATATTTTGTGTGAAATATCTGAAATGATGTTTCTGATTTTTCAGCCGGAGAAAAAGAAAGAACTGGAACACCGCTTTCGGAATTTACTCCATGACTTTAATCAGATATCCTATCATCAGAATTTTTTCTCGGTCAGGACAAAAGAAAATCAGATATATGATATGGTCAACACTTTGATTCAGCGGTTTTCCTATCTGATTACCGATGACGAGTGGAGAAATGAGCTGGATGAAGAGGGAATTCTTCTTCTGGGACGGATCGCCACTTTTTTAAAAGAGACTGCCATGGAGCTTGACGCGCCGTCTTATGAGAAGCAGATTAAAACGGCGCAGATGCATTTGGACCGTATGATGGTTCCGGAGGGCAGAATCCGCATTTTCTGCCGGAGCATGCTTCATATGATTATTTTGATATTGAAAACCCGGAGCGATCGGACGGAGAGATTTTCCAGGATTCACCGGATCAACTGGAGAGAAATTCGGCAGCAGATAACGACACGTTTTTCGCTGGAGTCCTTTGAAACCCGGGTAGCCATGCGGGTGTCCGCAGTTATGACCATAAGCTGCATCATCAGCTATATTCTGCCGGTGACCCACTCATACTGGATTCCGCTCAATGCATTTCTTCTCATCCAGCCAAGCTGTGAGGAGAGCAGCTACCGCATGAAAACAAGACCTGTAGGAACTATGATCGGATGCTGCATCGAATTTCTGGTGCATCCGCTGCTCCCGGGAATCGTTGGTCAGCTTGCTTTCGCGCTGGTGATGATTTCGCTTATGTACTGTGCTACGCCGGGAACCTGGTATCATCCGATCTTTTCCACCTGCTATGCCCTGACGCTGGCGGGAATGACCATGGACGAGACGACCGCCATCACCCTGCGGCTGCTGTTCCTGATGGCAGCTGTGGTCATCGTATTTGTGGTAAATCGTTTCTTCTTCCCGGTGCGGAGCGAGGCGCTGTTCAGGTATAATATAAAAGCGCTGCTTCGTCTGAACCGCATTTACTGGAAAATCATCGGCAAGAATCTGGAGAGAACCCCTGATCTGTCGGTATCAGGAGAAATACTCACTTATTTTCACATGGTTTATGAGGAATGTACCGGATACCTGCGGAAGAATCCTGCTCTTCCTTCCGGCAGAGGGCTGCGTGTGGTGCTTCTGACCCTGTGGCATATGTTCTCGGAACTTGAACAGATGCATTATCTGGTAAGCACCGGAGCTGTGTCCGCCGAAGAAAAAGAGGACGCCCTGGCATTTATCACCAGGATTCGAAAAGACCTGTATCCCAGGGTGAACAGCAGAGATATCATCGGCCTGCGCCGACAGATTCATTACCGGGAACCGGAAGTAAACTATGTGTTTAACAAATATCTGATGCACGCGGAACTGCTGGGACGTTACCGGAAATGTATTCCGGGCAATGAAGGATAAGACTGTAAATGCAACCATCCCCCGTCCATTGAGGGCGGGGGATGGTGTTTGTAAAATGCCCAGACTATCTCCGGCATCGCCCGTTCCGGGCGCATCCATTGCCGCAGCCGTTGTTCCCGCCTTTATCGAAGGCCGGATTGAAGGCGTAGAAGTTCCGGCTGTCCAGATGATCCTGCACGATTCGGAGTCCTTCGCCGAATCTCTGGAAATGCACGATCTCTCTGGCGCGGAGAAATTTGATGGCATCGTAGACGTCCGGGTCGTCTTTGACAAGGCGGAGAATGTTGTCGTAAGTGATCCGGGCTTTTTGTTCTGCAGCGAGGTCTTCCATCAGGTCTGCGATCGGGTCGCCGGTGGACTGGAAAGTAGCCGCGGAGAACGGCACGCCGCTGGCGGCCTGCGGCCAGAGGCCGGTGGTGTGATCCACATAGTAATCGGCGAAGCCCTGCTCCTTAATCTGTTCCACGGTGAGATTCCGGGTGAGCTGATGCACGATGGTGCAGATCATCTCGATGTGGTTTAACTCTTCTGTACCTGTATCGGTGACATTATTGTGCGTGGAGCAGCCGGCGCACATGGACTTTTTCCAGGGCGGCGGCGATGGCGTAGTAAGCGACAATGTTGACGACGCCCTCGAGAATCAGACCGGGCGCGGAAGCGAGTCCCGCGGCGGGACTGCCGTAGAGGATACTGCCCACGGCCGTGTAGCCGATGACCATCCATGCCATGCTTAAAGAAGCTGCCAGAAGAGTCCGCCAGTGGAAAAGGCGGAAGTTACCGTCTTTGTCAAACATCAGGCTGCCGGCGATCAGAACGATAATTACTTTGATAAAAAATGTAGGAATCACCCACTGGGTAAAGCCCGTCAGAAAATCTGCCAGGGAAGAACCGAGGCCGCTGGCCCAGACGGCTTCCCGGCGTCCGAAGTACGCGGCGCCAAGAAGGATTGCGGCATCGCCCAGATGGGCGTAGCCAAGGGGAATCGGAATCTGAATGACCATGGTCATAATGCAGACGAGGGCGGTCAGCAGCGCGCCGCAGCAAAGAGAAAAAGTATTATGTTTGCGTTTCATTTTGTCACCTCATTTTATTATTTGTATATCAGCCACTATAACATAAAACTGGCATGCTATATAGAACCAATTTGTGTTAATTGCAGAGGTCAGATTGTTGATTCGATGGAGGAAAAGCGGTGATTGGGACAGGTCAGATTGTTGGGACAGATCAGATTCCGGATACGGTTCATCGTGTTTTACCTGGGCGGCGACGGGCGCGGCGGGCAAGCTCTGCCTGTGTTCGTTCCCACAGCTCCCGGTCGATGATGGGCGGATGATGATTTTTTATAAAGATAAATTCTTCTTCGCCGTGGTTGGAAGCTTTGCGGTGGGTGAGGTAGTCCGGCGTGATGGTCTTTTTCTGGCAAAGGTCGCCGGCATATTTTTCGTTTCTCAGAATTTTTATAATGACGCCGGGAGACCAGCGGGCAGCGTATTTAGGCGTAAAGCCTTCTTCCAGCAGTTCCGCCGCGATTCGGCGGGCGCTTTTTCCTTCTTCTGTATATTTGTGGAAGATCCGCCGGACGATGGGGGATTCGGCATCATTGATAAAAATCTGCCCGTTCTGCACGGTGTAGCCAAGAAGATCTCGCCCAAAGACAACGCCCTGTTCCATTCTCCGCAGCTGTCCCCATTTCACCCGCTCGGATATTTTGCGGCTTTCCTCCTGAGCAAGACTGGCCATGAGAGTAAGCCGCAGTTCACCGTCACAGTCTCTGGTATCAATATTGTCCAGAATAAAAATCACGCCGACGCGCCGTTCCCGGAGCATCCGCGTGTAGGCCAGGGCGTCCACTGTATTTCTGGCGAAACGGCTCACCTCTTTTGTAAGAATTAAATCGATCTTCCCGTCCATAGCGTCGTCGATCATACGATTAAATCCGGCACGTTTTTTCGTCTGGGTGCCGCTGATGCCCTCGTCAAAATATACATTGACAAGCTCCCAGTCACTGTGCTGCCGGATATACTTGTCAAAATAGCGCTGCTGACTGGCAAGCGACTGGGCTTGTTCTCCTTTGTCGGTGGACACCCGGCAGTAGGCGGCGATTTTTTGCATAGAAGGCTCCGTTAAATGTATTTAATAAAAAAATATGAAAAAAGCAGGAAATTATGTTTTTGGCAGTTCCATAAAAGAGATGGACTGAAGAATAATCGTGCCCTAAATGAAAATGATAATCATTATCAAAAATGTTTTCCAAATCGCCAGAAATCCATTGACAACCCCAGAAAATCATGTTTAAATTGCTGTATAAGAAAGAAAAAGGAGGTATGTAACTATGGTTTATGGTGAAACAGAAGGATACGCTAAGAAGGATTCTTACAGCGATTCCTATAGTGACGGATATAGTGAAACAACAGGATACGGGGACGGTTACAGCCACGGAGATTCCTACAGCGATGGCTATGGCAAGAAAGACAGCTATGGTGATAGCTACGCAGACGGCTACAGCCATGAGGGCGACTCCTACAGCGACGGCTACGGCAAGAAAGAGGACAGCTATGGCGACAGTTACGGCGACGGCTACAGCCATGACGGCGATTCCTACAGCGACGGTTACGGCAAGAAAGACAGCTATGGCGACAGTTACGGCGACGGCTACAGCCATGACGGCGATTCTTACAGTGATGGTTATGGCAAGGGAGACAGTTATGGCGATTCTTACAGCCATGGCGACAGCTACAGCGATTCTTACGGCAAATAACGGGCGCTGGTATCCAAAACAGGAATATTTATGAATATAAGCCTCCATGAAGATGCCGGCAGTGCATCGGAAGGGGGCTTTTCTTCATTTTATATAGAAAAGGAGAATAAAAGAAGATGGCTAATATTATGATGACGGACGTCTGCAATCTGAGATGTCCGTACTGCTTTGCCAATGAATTTGTAAATAAAGATACCAATGAGATCTCGGAAGAGAATTTTAACCGGGCGGTGGATTTCATCGTGGGTGACGGCAGTCACAGTTCTGTGGGTCTCATTGGCGGAGAGCCGACGGTACATTCTCAGTTTGAAAAATATCTGCGCAGGCTTATTGAGGACGACCGGGTGAAGACTGTCGTGGTGTATACCAACGGTATTCTGCTGGATAAGTACTGGGACGTCATCTGTCATCCGAAGGTTCGGATTCTGGTAAACTGTAACTGTCCGGAGGATATCGGGGAGAAGAATTATGAGCGGCTGTGCCGGAACCTTGATTATATGATCGAGACGCGTATGTTTAAGAAAAATGTGACCCTGGGCATTAATATGTACCAGCAGGATTTTCCATATGCGTATATCATTGAGCTTCTGAAGAAATATCATTTCCATCATGTGAGGGTTTCCATCACGGTTCCGAATATGGAGGACGGCAGAAACGCCGATGCTCATGTATATTTTGAGAGCATGAAACCGCGGATGTTTGAATTCTTCCATGAGCTTCTGAGCAACGAGATTATTCCGAATTACGACTGCAACAAGATTCCGTCCTGTCTGATTAGTGAAGAAGATGTGGAGTCTTTCAGAAAATATGGAAAAAACCAGTACATCCATGAACATATCGGACGCAGCAATATTTCAGATAAGATCGTCAAATGTTCTCCGGTCATTGACATCCGGCAGGATCTGACGGCGGTGCGCTGTTTTGGCCTGTCAGAGTGTACCAAGCAGGATATCCGGAATTTTTCCGGTATCCGGGAGCTGGAGAATTATTACCGAAGAACTATTGACGCTTACGGCTGTAATACCGTTTATTCGGAGAAGTGTATTGACTGCCATGCGAGACTGGTTCAGAAATGCAACGGCGGCTGCCTTGCTTTTAAGATCAAGGATATTCTTGCCATGCGTGATTTTTCTGAGCAGGTCGTTCATAAGCATGCCGGCGCTGCGGACAGATAGGGAGGACGGAACATATGGCGGAATTATGCCTGAATCTATGCGAGGTGCTGAACGCGTCTATGCTGAAGGAAGAACGGCTGGAGCGGATCATCAGTCTGGTGATGCGAAGAAATGCGGCTGAGGAGCCTCTGACAAGAATTTATGCGGGATCTTCCTTTTGCAGCCAGTATTTTCTTCATATAAACTGGTGGGAACCGCTGCTGGCAGTTTGCCGGGAGCATCGGTGGAAGATGACGCTGACCCTTCCGGTGTTCAGCCAGAAGGATCTGAAAAAGGGAAAGGAACGGATCGGAGATATTCTTGTTTCCGGTGCCGATGTGATCGATGAGATCACGGTCAATGATGTGGGAATGCTTCTTTACATTTCCGGGGAGTGTACCAGGAAAATAAATCTGGGACGTCTGTTCTTCAAGGACGCCAGGGACATCCGCGTCCGGGACTACGATGAGGGAATCATGACCCCGAATCTTCTGACGTCCCGGGACAGTCTGCCGGCTGACTGGTCGCGGATTCATGGGATTGAACTTGACAGAATGAGCAGAGAGATTGATTTGACAGACTGTCCGCTGGAGGGAATGATTCTAGGACTGCACGGTCCGTTTTGTTATATGTCCACGGGCAATATCTGCAAGTTCGCGTCAATACCTAAGAAAGCAGAATATAAGTTTCGTCCCAACACGTCGTGCGCCATGGAGTGCGCCGGGATTTATGAGCATTACCGGGCGCGGTTCGATGGAAGAGACACGGATGTTATCCGATTTGGGAGAACAATTTATTATCTTAAAAATGACAGTCGGGTTATCGGAAAAACAGTGGATAGAACGATATATTTTCCGGTGAGAGAGGCCGGAGAGGTGATGAGGGGAGGTGACAGGCATGAAAGTACTGGTTCCGCTCAATGATGCGGCCTATATGGAAAGGCTGGTGGAGGCGGGCGCGGACGAGCTGTATCTGGGATTTTACGATGAAAAATGGTTTGAAACATTCGGGGAATACGCGGATATCAACCGCATGTCCGGTTTTCGCCGCAATGCCAACCGCTACGACTTCGACCAGATGATTTCTCTGGCCAAACGAATCAAAACTCTGGGGCGCAGCGCTTTTGTGACTATGAACGCCAACTGCTACAGTGAGGCGCAGATCGCCTACATGCAGGAGAATTACTTTCCTGCCATGAAGGAAGCGGGGCTGGACGGCCTGATCGTATCAGAGCTTCCTCTGGCAAAAGCTGCATTTGAGGCGGGAATTCCTACCGTGGCGAGCACCATGTGCGCCATTTACAACGAGGACATCGCCGCCGCCTATTATAACACCGGCATGCGCCGTTTCATTTTGCCGAGAGACCTGTCTCTTGATGAGATCGCTTCCATATGTCAGGCCTATGACGATGTGGAGTATGAGGTCTTCTTCATGAGAAACGGCTGTGTTCTCTCAGACTGCTACTGCCTTGGAATGCACCGGAGAGAGTGCGGCTCTACCTGCGGCTTCCTCCGCAGCCATGCCAAACAGATGGTGACCAAGGAGCGGAGCTTTGAGGAGCGCCAGGACATTGACGGAAACGATTACTGGTATAATGTACATTTCCATCACGACGCCTGCGGTATGTGCGCCCTCTACCGCATGAAAAAAATGGGTATCAGTTCTCTGAAAATTGTGGGAAGAGCGGATCGAAGTGATTCGGTTTATGAGGATATCCGGTTGACCAAGCGCAATCTGGCCATCGCCGAGGCATGTTCTTCGGAACGGGAATATCTTGACCGTATGGAAATGCCGGCTCGCGCTCAGAAAAAATGTCTTTGGGGATTTTCCTGTTATTACCCGGAGGTGCGTTTTCCGGAAAAAACGAATAAACAGGAGAAGTGAAATAAGGAATGAGAGAAGCGGTCCGCCGCAGGTGGAGGGGCTGGCGCATGAATGCGTCAGTCCCCTGTTTTGGTTCACAGGAAATGTGCCGGTTTAATTCTGTTTCCCGGCCCGTTGTTCCGAAAGCTTAATTCTGTTTCCCGGCCTGTTGTTCCGAAAGCTTAATTCTTCTTTCTCGTGGCCGTGGTCTGAAAGGAAAAGTAGTCTGGCCGGTGGCGGGAATGGGTGTACTCGAACATGATGCCATCGTCGTTGAAAGTCTGACCGGTGACCACCGCCAGGCAATTGTAGTCGCCCAGTTCCAGATAGGATTCATCGGCGGGGGTGACATGTTCCACGGTCATGGTTCTTCGGCTGGTGACGATCAGCATTTCCAGTTCATTTTCAATATATTCATATATGGAGGTCTCAGCGATGGTTTCCGTGAGACCGGGAACAAGAGACTTCAAAAAAAAGTTTGTATCAAGAATCAGAGGTTTACCATCCAGATACCGGACACGGCGGACATAGTACAGTTCATCCCCCGGCTGAAAGCCAGTCCGGCGGGAGAGACGTTCGTCACAGGTGATTTCGTCAAACTGCACAACTTTTGTGATAGTTTCCCGGTGATTGCGCCGGGCCGATTCCTGGAAAGATTCGATACCGCCCATGAGGAAACTGTTTGTGGCGACAGGCTGATAGATGACACGGACGCCTTTGCCGTGAAGAGACTGGACATATCCGTCGTCAGCCAGCATGCCAATGGCGCGGCGGACTGTGTTACGGGAACAGTGGTAAATGTCCACCATGGTATTTTCTGACGGAAGCATCTGTTGATATTCGTATTCCATAGTTTCTATTTTTGCTTTCAAATCTTTATATATCTCATTAAATTTTATTCTGGGCATATGAACTCCTTTATTTTTGCATAGTTTACTATCATTATAACAGAAAAAATAGAAAATACAACTTGTTTAAACAAGAATGAAAAAACTTCTTGACTTGTTTAAACAAGTATGCTATAAATGAATCATCAAACTTGTTCTTCAGGACAAAAAAGAAATGGGTGAAAACAATGAACAATTTCAGCGATAAAGTGATTTATCAAATCTATTTAAAATCCTTTAAAGATTCCAATGGAGACGGAATCGGAGACATCAGGGGAATTACAGAACAACTGGATTATCTGCAAGCGCTGGGCGTGGATTATCTGTGGATTACTCCTTTCTTTGTCTCTCCTCAGAATGATAACGGTTATGATGTGGCGGATTACCGCAGCATTGATCCGATTTTCGGCACTATGACAGATCTGGAAGAACTGATTGACGAGGCGAAGAAACGGGGGATCGAGCTGATGCTCGATATGGTCTTCAATCATACTTCCACCAGCCACCAGTGGTTCCAAAAAGCCCTGGCTGGCGATGAAAAATATCAGAACTATTACATTTTCAAGGACGGAACACCTGATCAGCCGCCGACAAACTGGGAATCCAAATTCGGCGGCCCGGCCTGGGAATATGTCCCGCATTTGAAGAAATGGTATCTGCATTTGTTTGATGTGAGTCAGGCAGACTTAAATTGGGAAAATCCACAGGTAAGAGAAGAACTGAAAGAAGTTATCCGTTTCTGGAAAGAAAAAGGCATCGGAGGATTCCGGTTCGACGTGGTCAACCTCATCTCCAAACCGGAGAGCTTTGAGGATGACCAGATTGGAGACGGCCGACGATTTTACACAGATGGCCGCCACGTGCATGAGTTTCTAAAAGAGCTGACAGCCGATACCGGTCTGGATCAATATGCGACGGTAGGAGAAATGTCTTCCACCTCTCTGGACAACTGTATCCGTTATTCCAGTCCGGCAGAGAAAGAGCTCAGTATGTGCTTCAATTTTCATCATTTGAAAATTGATTATAAGGATGGAAAGAAATGGGAGCTCATGGAACCTGATCTGATGAGGTTAAAAGGATTGTTTGAGACCTGGGAGACAGGTATGCAGGAAGCGGGAGGATGGAATGCTCTGTTCTGGTGCAACCACGATCAGCCGCGGATCGTCAGCCGTCTGGGAGACGAGGGCCGCTACTGGAAAGAATCTGCTAAAATGCTGGCAGCTTCCATTCACCTGATGCGCGGCACTCCGTACATTTACCAGGGAGAGGAAATCGGCATGACCAATCCACATTTTGACGACATCCATCAGTACCGCGATGTGGAAAGCCTGAATTATTACAATATTCTGCTGGAACAGGGCAAAACCAGCAGGGAAGCCATGGAAATCCTTCAGGCGCGATCCAGAGATAACGGCCGGACGCCGGTACAGTGGAACGCCGGTGAAAACGCCGGATTCACGGAAGGAATCCCGTGGATCAGCCTTGCATCGAATTACCGGGAGATCAACGTGGCCGCACAGATGAAAGAGTCGGATTCCATCTGGGTCTTCTATCGGAAATTAATCCGGCTTCGCAAAGAAAAACCGGTGATCGCAGAGGGACAGATTGCTTTTATGGAAAAGGAAAATGAAAATGTGCTGGCCTACCGCCGCATTCTTGGAGAAGAAGAACTGATTGTTTTCAATAATCTGACCGGGCAGACGACAGAAGTTTGTCTGGAAGATTCCTGGAAAAATTACCGTATACTGCTGACAAATTACGAAGGGGAAGAAAGCGGAACGGAACAGAACTTAAAAAATGTATCAGATGACCGGTGGACATTGCGCCCATTTGAGACTCTGGTGCTGGAAAAATAAAAGAGCAGGGCCTGTCTCACGCAGAAAGAGCGTGGGCAGGCCCGTTTGTATCTCTTTTCTTCCAGAAAAACATTTCTAAAGCTGGTAGGCAATCAACGCAATCTTTTTACCGGTTTCCTGCCGGATAGACTCTTCAAGAGCGGCAATTTTTCTGGAACAGGATTCAGACAGCGCCGCCACAGGTCTCGCCGTGGTAGTGTAAAGAAGTGCGGAATTATTACCTGTAGTCGGAGCAGCTTTATATTGAATTTTGGTCGAAGTACCATAATACATGGGAATTCCTCCTTTCTGCAGCATAGCATGCGCGAAAAACAAAAAAATATACAAAAAAAGACATACGCCCAAACGGCATATGCCCTGATAAAGCAGATAACGGGAGTCGAACCCGCCTCTTCGGCTTGGGAAGCCAATGTTCTACCGATGAACCATATCTGCACACACCAGCCGGAGCGTGTTCCTCCGGGAAAATCTAATGTGTGAACCGAGACACCTCCGATACAGTGTTACCCATACTCCTCCCGGAACTGGTGATATATTTATTATAGCACCAGACAGCCAAAATGCAAGGAAGGATTTTGGGGTATCGCAGCCGATCCGCTTGCCGCCGGAATGTCACCGATATACCTATATCGGTTAATATCCCCATGACTTCCCGGTACGGCATGGCAAATCGCTGGGAAAGATAGCGGAGGGAGGCTCCGGTTTCGCCATTCGGACCTCCGAACTGCTTGTAAGTGTAGACGTTTATATGGCTTATTTATGCGGTTTTTGTGGATACATTATAGCAGATTTCTGTGGAAATGTGGATAAATAAATTATGAATAATAGTAATACAGGCTAAGAGAATCGGTCTGGCGATCGTAGACAACCTTTTCAACCACGGAGCGGATGGCAGATGCTTTCTTATCATAATCAGCGTTTTCATCTTTTAGTACATCAACGGCAGTCCGGATACCAGCCAGAATGACCGGAGAATAATCAATGTCGGCAGCGGCAGTCTTTGTCTTCAGGAGGGACTCCAGCTCCGCCCGCTCTTTTTGTAAGATTTCTTTATTCTCTTTATATTCCGCCAAAGTGTCTACGCCATTTCGGTACGCTTCCTTGATGCGGGACTCTTTCTGCTCCAGCTTCTGCAGCTGTTCTTCCAGCAGACTGGTATCCTCATCGGTTGGGCGCCGGTTCTTCAGCAACTCGTAATCAATGGTATTGGTTTGAAGTGTATCTTCCAGGGCGGCGATGACTTCCTGTTCCAGCTTTTTACCGGGAATGCCATTGGATGTGCTGCACTGCCCCTTGCCGTAACCGTGACATTGAAAATATTCATACCGGCTCTTACCGCTTCGGCTGAGAGTGTTATGGTAGGAGAGAGAGCGGCCGCAGTGAGGGCATTTGACGATGCCAGACAGCCAGTGCTTCCGCAGGCTGATCTTGGCGGCTTTTGGGGTAAAATCATGCAGCCGCTTCTCGTGCGCTTTATCCCACAGCTCCTCCGGGATGATGGCCGGATGATTGGACTTCCGGATGATGCCGTTCTCTGCGTTCTTCAGTTTCCTTTCTTTTGTATTCCCGTCCCAGCGGACATACCCCTTGTAAAAAGGGTTGTCAATAATATACTGTACACCGCGGTTGTCGAAATTGTTTCCGCGCTTGGTTTTATATCCCATGGCATTCAAATCTTTGGCGATCTGCAGGAAGGACATGCCATTGATATAGTTGTCATAAATTCTGCGGATGATCCGGGCTTCCTCCGGGACAATGACCGGCGGGTGCCCTTTGGCTTTGACTGCGTAGCCCAGTGGTGGCGCCGTCTGGAATCCGCCCCGCAGCGCTTTCTCCGTCATGCCGCGCTTTACGTCTTCGGCCAGACGCACAGAATAGAACTCATCCATCCATTCGATGATGCGTTCTATCAAGTCCCCGAACATTCCGTCAATGACCGGTTCCGATATGCTCACCACGTCCACACCGCATTTATTCCGCAGTAAGGATTTATAGACGATACTTTCTTCCTGGTTTCTGGCAAACCGGGAAAACTTCCAGACTAGAATCACATCGAATGGCCGGGGCGTTGTTTTGGCGGCGGCAATCATGCGCTGGAACTGCGGACGCTTCTTGGCGGACTTGCCGGAGATGCCGCTTTCGATAAAAATATTATCAGATGGCAGATAAATATGATTTTTCTTGGCATAGTCTCTGATCAGACGCTTCTGGGCGTCCGGGCTCAGTTCCTCCTGCTTTCCGTGGGTGGAAACGCGGATGTAGGCAGCGCCGGTGTGGGTTCTGGTTGGCATAGTATCACGCTCCTTCCATTACATTTATAGGTAAAAATGGGTACAAAAATAACAGCCAGCGGGAAACGGATGTTCCGCTTGCGGTGGCTGCCCGGAGATGATACAATATTTTTGAACGTACTGCGGTCATCTTCGGATCCGTGGTCTAATAATGAGATACCCGTATGGATTACGGGTGCAGGATTCTTGTTGGGAAGAAATCCTGTGATTTTCCGCTCCTGTTGGCGCAGGGGCGGATTTTTTAAATTTTAGCGCCTTTCTTACGATTACAACGCCAGCAAAGCGTTTGCAAATTCTCTTCAGTGGTCAAACCTCCTTTAGAGACTGGTATGATATGGTCAATTTCAAGAAGAAGATTTGGTTCTTGCTCAACAGAAGCGCCACACTGCTTACATGTGAATCCGTCACGCTCCTTGATATGCTGACGAAGCTTGCTGGTCATAAGGGCTCGTTGACCGGCAACACTCTTTTTAAATTTAATCTTTTCAGATAAAAACGTAACAAATTTATTCAGATTCTCGATATCCATTACAACATCGCATTCAGTGGAAGCGTTTCCTCCAGAACTGATATATTTAAAAATGTATTTTGGAAAATAATCCGTACTCATATCAATTTCTTCAAAACCAAGTTTTTGCTCCAGTTTCTTTTTGCTGAATTTTTTTATAAGAGTAGGAATTTCAGTTTGAATACTATCAAGAATTTGTTTCTTTTCTGCTTGTAAATGATTCTTTCCTTCCTCAGCCGCCTCAAAATTATTTAAAATGTTCTCAAAACCTGTAAGGTATTCTTCGGTGGCTTTTATACCGAAGTATTTACAAATATATTCAAATGGTTTCTTGCGTGCGTTATCACAAACTGTGCGGGAACAATTATGTATATTTGGGGCATATTGCTGTTCTTTTAAATGTTTTCTTTTATAATCCCATTTACTGGAATCGCTATAAGTTGCATTGCCGTAATCTGTCTTGTCTGCCGGTAAAGCAGTGTGTTTCAAATTTTCAATATGCTCATTCAGTTCATTGCAATCATTGATGTATGCATCTATACGCTGTTTAACATCTGTAAATTTTGTACTTTTATAATAAAAAGATTCATATATTTTCCAAACGACATAGATGGCAGCAAGTAATAAAAAAATTGGCCAGATAGCACTTATAAAATATATAATCAATGCTATGATAATAATGGCTACAATAAATTGCATAATATCCTCCTTTGTAATAAATATCATAATAATTATTTTTTTATCAATTATATGTGTAAAATTTTTTTGCCTCTATATTTTTGAACTCCATAATCATTTCTGTGTATCCCAGCATCCGAGCAATTTGTTCTTTGGTCAGATCAGGATTGGAGTAGATTATTTCATCTGGTACTAAGAGTTCCGCCGCAAAAGTATTGGCTTCGTTTTCCTCTTTGGCTTTATTGAAAAATGTACTGCCGTAGAAATAGCAGTCATTCTTCCGATGAAGTCTTGAGTGCCCCAGTTCGTGGCTTAGGACTACTTTCTCCAGGGGCGTGTCAATAATGCTGCTGTTTAGCATAATGCATTTCTGCCGTTTGATGAGTAGATAACACCCCATGATCTTTCCTAAATCCCCAATCTGAACCAAGACATCGGTGCAATCGCATAATTCATATGGATTGCGGGTGCGATATTTTCTTACGAGCTGATTCACAATGCTCTTGATATCTCGCTGCAAATTATCACCTACTTTTCCCCTTTGTTTTTGTTGGGATTATATTTTACTTTGTTAATTTCTTTTACAGTCGTGACCAAAGAATTAAGCTGGTTGCGGAACAAAAGTTTTGTCTGTTCATCCATTTCTTCTCCGTCGTAGAACAACGGTGCTCCATCATTGGAATCTAATTTTTCCATTAATTCATTGACGGTTTTTGAGATGTCCCGTTTATCTTTATTCGTTAATCCTTTTTCAGTCCCCGTAGTTAAATAATCTAGGCTTACTCCTAGATAGTCCGCAATGATTTTTGCCCTATCATTAGGAAGAACTCCTCTTCGTAATCCTCGTATGTAACCATTGGAAAAGCCGCAATCACGTTCAAGTTTTGCAATAGATATTTTTTTGTCTTTACATAATTCTTTAATCAATTCAACGCTGTTCATAGATATCACCTCTGAGATAGAAATATTTCTAAAAAATAGGCTTGACAAAATAGAGATGTATCTATATAATGACCTCATAAGGTTTAGAAATATTTCTATTTTTATGAGGAATTTCTAAGAATACATCTAAAATATTTGTTGGTTGCTTATATATTAGAATATTTTCTAAGAAAAGTCAACAAAAAATAGCATATTTCTAACTTTATATATTGCGGGTCGCAGTGGATTAATAGTTGTATGTGACCTTACACCACCTTTTCAAGATGGATAGTCATTGGGAGTGACTCTCCAACCCAGTAAGAAAAAGCGACTACGTTATATCCAATGCGTCGGTATTTCTGGGCAAGCTCAACGGAAGTAATCATTCTATAGAACCTGATGCATGTCACCTCCTTTCGAGGAGTGCGATTTGCGACCCGCATAATTCATTATATCAAAACGTGAGAGGAGGGAAAATATTGATTCTGAAGAAAATTGATGAGCTCGTAAAGCAGCATGATATGTCAATTACAGCTCTTGAGAAAAAGCTTTCTTTTGGAAACGGGACAATCCGTAGCTGGGATAAATGTTCTCCGTCAATCGAAAAGCTTAAAAGGGTAGCCGATTATTTCGGTGTGTCTATTGAATATTTTCTTGAGGAGTGAGAGGAAAACGGGATGGTGAGAATAAAACATTGTTTATCAATCTATGAGTATAAGGGAAAGCGATACGCGGAAGCCTGGATACTTGTAAGAATTTTAAACAAAAGGTTCGCTTTCTGGAAGAGGAGGGAAGAAATCCCTGAAGGAAAGCCGCTGCGGGCACAGCGACTTTCTCAATAATTTATTTAACGGCGGTAAATTCGGTGCCACCGCATTTCGGGCATTCAGGCATTTCGGTAGTGTTTGTTTCTAGTTTAATACTCGTGCCACACTGCTTGCAAACATAAATGCCTTCACCCGGACATTCACCAGAGTAAACCATAAATTTTCTCCTTTCATAATACTCGGCATGGCTGTGCCTGTAAGGAAATTATAGCATAAAAAGGGGTTGATTAAATGGAAGGTATATCAGTTATAGATTAAGAGATGACTGAGGAACCTGCAAACAGCGTTCTTCATACCATAAATTAGCAATAGAAGGGAGCGATATCAATGAAAAGAAAATTGTTTTTCACGAACCGGACGACGGGAGAATGTAGAAGTGCAGAAGAACTCACTGAGAAAGAGCGTGAAGAAATCGGGTTAAAACTGAACCTGACCATGCTGGAAGCAATGGGGGCCACGCCGATGAAAGTGCAGAAAGATGAAAAAGCCTCTGCATAGCGTAGCCCCAAAGCAAAAGTGCCTTTTGGGAGTTGCAGCTCCCGTAGGGCACACATCAAAATAGACAAGCTTATTGTACAGCAGATTTGAGGGAAAAGAAAGATGAAATTTATAAAAAACCTGATTTGCAATGCATTTGCAGCAGCCAGCGTGGTATTGCTGGTCTGGCTGGTGGCAAGCTGGGCAGACGTGCTGATGCATAACGATCCCATCACCGGGGACGCGGCGTACTGGCGGGGCAATGCGATTGTGATGATGACGGAATTAATGGATTAAGGGAGGAAATAACATGGTAAAAGGAACATTAAAGTGTGAAGATGTAGCCTTTGATGTGGAAGGCGATTTTGGAATGATCATGATAACTAAGCTGGGTGATAATGGTGCGATAGACTTGAAAGCGGCATCTTTCGGGAAAGGTAATGCTGTTGAGACGGCATATGCCTTAGGCCAAGGAATGGGAAATACATTGAATGCGCTGGCTGGGAAAAATCCGGCGAAACGAGTGATGGTCCGGGATGCATTTATCAAAGGAATGGTGAAGCATCAGGAATGAGACAGCAGCAGATCACACTGGGAATCACCCGGTATCAGTTCGGCAGCAATGAAGAATGGCTGCATAACCGTCGGGGAATCGGCGGATCTGACGCATCGGCGGTCCTGGGATTGAATCCCTACAAGACCAATGAGGAGCTCTGGTTGGAGAAGACCGGAGCTCTTACGCCGGAAGATATTTCTGACAAGCCCTATGTGAAATACGGGCATGATGCGGAGCCACTGCTGCGAGACTTGTTCGCATTGGATTATCCGGAATATCAGGTCGAATATTACAAGAACAACCTCATCCGCAATGAGAAATATCCGTGGGCGCATGCATCCCTTGATGGGGAGCTGGTAGACCAGGAAGGCCGGCGGGGGATTCTCGAGATCAAGACCACGAATATTTTACAGTCCATGCAGCGGGAGAAATGGAGGGACCAGATTCCTGATAACTATTACATACAGGTCCTTCATTACCTGCTGGTCACGGAGTATGACTTTGCCGTCCTGAAAGCGCAGCTAAAGAGTGACTGGAGCGGGGAAATCCGATTGGCGACCAGGCATTATTTCATTGAGCGGGCAGACGTAGCCAAAGACATTGCGATTTTAAAGGAAGAGGAGGAGAAGTTCTGGCGGAGCATCCAGACCAGGGAGCGGCCAGGACTGATCCTTCCGGAAATATAGGAGGCATTTATGGAATTAAAGATTTACAACCCGCAGGAGGACGGGTTTTTAAAGAGTATTGATTGGAACTTTGAGGACTTGAAGGCGGAAATCACCCAGAAGTCCAACGAGTACATGAATCTGGTTTACAGCGATGATCAGATCAAAGAAGCAAAGAAAGACCGGGCAGCGCTCAATAAACTGATCTCCGCCCTGGAGGCGAAGCGGAAGGAGATCAAAAAGCAGGTCATGATTCCGTATGAGGATTTTGAGAAAAAAGAGAAAGAGCTGGTCAGCATCATCCGGCAGGCCGTGGATAACATCGACGGCCAGATCAAGGGCTACGAGGAAGGGCTGCGGCAGGAGAAGCTGAAAAAGGTAAAGGAGATTTACAAGGAGGCCATCGGGGACCTAGACCGGACAGTGCCGCTGGAGCGGATCTTCAAGGATTCCTGGTTGAACGCATCCACGACGCTGAAATCCATTAAGGAAGAGATTGCCGCCATCTATGCGAAGGTGGATGCGGACTTAAAGGTCATCAACAAGGAGAGCAGTACATACGGCTATGAGATGAAGGAAGAATATCTGAAAACCTTTGACCTTTCCGCCGCCATGGCGAAAAAACAGGAGCTGGAAGAGACGGCCAGAAAGAAAGCCCTGTTTGAGGAACAGAAGCAGAAAGAGGCCGAAGAGCGGGAGCGTAAGCTCCGAGAAGAGGCCGGCAGACCGGCGGCAGCAGAGATTATGCCGGCGCCAATGGACGAACCGGCGGCCGCAGCGCCAGAACTGGTATCCCCGGCAGCGGCAGAAGCGCCAGTGGTCCGCAAAAAGCGGGTGGTCATTGCAATCACGGCCAATGAGAACCAGTTTGGATATTTAAACCAGGTACTTTCCACCCTCAGCAAGAATGCTGAGAAGGTTGAGATCATAAGTAAGGAGGAGATTTGATTATGGCAGTGAAAAACAGTTTACAGGGAAAAGCAGCACCAAAAAACAAGATGCAGGTGCAGTACAGCGCCGGCGGCGTTGATATCGTCCTGACACCGGAGATTGTCCGGGAATACCTCGTTAGCGGGGATAAAGAAAGGGTATCTACACAGGAAATCGTGATGTTCATGAACCTCTGCAAAGCCAGCGGCCTGAACCCGTGGGCGAAAGAGGCATACTGCATCAAATACGGCAATGAGCCGGCGTCCATGATTGTTGGTAAGGAAGCGTTTATGAAACGTGCAGAATCCAATGAGAATTATGATGGATATGAGGCCGGGATTATCGTTCATGACAAGGAATGTGGGGAGATTGTCCGGAGACCGGGAAGCTTCCGTCTGCCAGAAGAGGAGATTGTGGGTGGATATGCCACAGTCTGGAGAAAAGACCGTAGACATCCGTATTCCATCGAGGTTTCTTTTGAGGAATACGCCGGACGCAAGAAGGACGGCAGCCTGAACCGTCAGTGGGCTTCCAAGCCGGCGACGATGATCCGTAAGGTCGCCCTGGTACAGGCGCTGCGGGAAGCATTCCCTTCCGCTTTCGGAGGCATGTATTCCGCAGAAGAGAGCGGGTACACAGAGGCGGAGGGAAGCGCAGCCTACATTATGGCAAATGATGATACTGCGATTCCAATTGAACAGCATGAGGAAATGCCGCGCATGGATGCGGAGCAGATGCAGCGGCAGCCGGAACCGGTGGTAACACCGCCGCCGGCAACGCAGGAAGCACCAGACGGCCAGCAGGCATTTTTCTAAAGGAGGGAGTTTATGCAGCACATTAATTTAGAGACTTTCGCGAACGGAGCCTTTTCCGCCCAGGTAAACCGGGCGATCGAAGAGGTGGCGAAGAACATCCAGGACCCGAACACAGACGCGTCGGCGGCAAGAAAAGTGACCGTCACCATTGGTTTTAAACCAAACCAGGAGCGGAACTTCATCGCTACGGCCGTCCAAACAAAGACAACCCTGGCGCCGGCGCTGGGCGCTGTCACAGCCCTTGGCATGGGAAAAGATTTGAAGACCGGAGAAGTGGACTGCGTGGAGATTGGCAGCCAGATCCCGGGGCAGTTATCCCTGAATCTGGAGGAACCGGAGGCAGAGCCGCAGAAAGAGACAGCAAGAGGATATGACCCGTCTACCGGAGAAATTTTCGAGACGGAGCCAAAGGCAGAGAATAAAGTGATCAATTTAAGAGAAGCAAAATAGGAGGTACGATTCATGGAAAATAATTTAAGAGATGCAATTCAGTTACTGTTGGACGTAGGCGAGGACATGGCAAAGCCGGAAGTCCTGGAGATCGCCGGGAAGACCTACTGCACCAAGAACTTACAGAGATATGATAGAGAAGAGATGGCAGTCCCGCTGACCGCCCGCAGCTTAACATCCCTTCTGGACTACCTGGCGGAGCGCAGCGAGGAGCTCAGGGAGTCCATGATCATCCATGTGGAGTCCCCGACCAAAGTCCGCCTTCTTTCCGGCCTGATCAAAGAGAGACAGCGGGAAGAACTCTTTTGCGTGGAGACCTATCCGAATGGATTTCAGTTTGACCGGTATTATAGTCAGGAAGACTTTGTTATTAATATGCAGACCGCCTTCCAGCAGACTGATGAGACAAAACTCATCCTTGCTGTGGCCGGCAATGTGGAAAACAAGACGGTTTCCAATTACGGGGACGATGGTACCAGCCAGAAAGCGACCATCAGTCGGGGCATTGCCGGCAAGGCAGATGTGGAAGTCCCGAATCCGGTCCGCCTGCAGCCATATCGTACATTTTTAGAGGTGGATCAGCCGGAGAGCAAGTTTGTATTCCGGATCAGCGAGGACAGAGACGGGGCGCCGATGTTCAAGCTGGTAGAGGCAGACGGCGGCCTGTGGAAGTATTACGCGGTAAATGCCATCAAGGAATACCTGAGAGTCCATATTAAAGACCATGATCGTATTGCCATTATCGGGTAAATGATCATGAGGACGGTGAGATTTACAGTGCCGGGTCCGCCGAAAGGCAAGGCCCGTGCCCGGACCGTCCGCACGAGAGGCGGACAGACATTTTCCTATACGCCGGAGGGGACGGTCCTTTACGAGAACCTGATAAAGGTATCGTTTTCGCAGACTGGGGAAAGACCGTTTGAGGCGGAAGAGTATCTGCGGGTAGCTATCATGGCATATTATCCCGTACCTAAGAGCACCAGCAAGAAGAAATCGACAGAAATGATTGCCGGGTATATCCGGCCGGCAAAGAAACCGGATATTGATAATGTGATTAAATCCATCCTGGATGCCCTAAACGGCGTGGCGTATCACGATGATACGCAGGTGGTGGCGGTTTTTGCAGAAAAATATTATTCCGATACACCACGGGTAGAAGTGGAGATAGGCAACATGTAGGGAGGTGGTGACCTCATGGGTCGCAGACCCAAAACAGGACTTACTTACTTTCCGAAAGATGTTGATTATTATGACGATTTTAAGATCATGGACCTGATCAATGAGTACGGCCCTCTGGGGCAGACCATTTATGATGTGCTCTTGTGTATGATCTACCATGAAGGGTATTATCTGGCGGTTCCGAGTATGGAGCAGTTAGCGGTAAAAATAATCAAAACCATCGGGAACCGCTGGGTAAGGAAAAAAGACTTTGTGTTACAAGTGATTTATTATTGTGCGGATATAGGTCTATTCCATAAAGACCTCCTGAATCAAAATATTATCACCTCTGTTGGAATTCAGCGACGCTATGATGAAGTGACTGTTAGGAACAAAGTCCAGAAAGAAAAATATTGGTTGATTGATAAAAACGGTCAGCCTTTATTAAATGCACCCTTAAATGTAATTCCTGACACGGAAACCGATATTTCTGTTACGGAAAAACCGATAAATGACGCAGATAATCAACAAAATAAAAGTAAAGTAAATAAAACATATATATATTTTAGTAATCCAGAGCTGGATGAGGTTTTCCGTCTGTTCATCTCCATGCGGAATCACAATCAGAAAAGCCCGTTGATGTCGGAGCAGATCGAAGGACTGCGGCAGGAGCTGTCTGCTATGGGAAAAGATGATGCGGAGCGTATCGCCATTTGTAAGCAGGCTTTTAACCGGGGATGGAAAGGATTCTATCCCATCAAGAAGGAAACCGGGAAGAAAACGCAGGCAGGGACGAAGAAGGCTGCCACGGGGAATACCAACGGATTCCACAATTTTGACGAGCGTGAGTACGATTATGATGCTCTGGAAAAAAAACTGGCAGATAAACGGAAAAACCAGTGAGATGGGAGGAATGAGACAGATGGGACGAACAAAGAGTCTGGCATCCCTGAATGATTGTACCGATGCCACGTATCGCGTTATAAATACACCATTATATTCTGCAGGCGAATCGTCGTCATATAAGAAATTATTGGTGCGAGTGACGGATGAAGATCTGGAAATGGCGCTGGAGATACTATGCAGGGAAGATATGCATAGTAAAAAGCAGGAAATGATACAAGAGGAGCTGAATATCCGTCAACGGCCAGAACGAATTACGGTGAAGGGTGCATGGGCGGATTCATTTCGAAGAGAATGGGAAGGAATAAGAATGGCGGCGAAAAGGAGGCGATGCAGATGAAGCGGATGGAGGCAAAGAAATGAGCAAGAAAGACTACATAACCGGCCGTATGGACGGCCTGAAACTGGCGCTGCGTATCGCCGATCGGGACGGCATTGACGGAATCCGGAAGGAGATTGCCTACCGGAACAATGGCGGAATCAACACCAGATTGTCCATGAGAGAACTGGACGAGGCATCTCAGACTATCAAAGAGAATTGTGTAGATACAATCCTCATCATGTCCATGTACGCGCTTCGCGATGAATACGGCCATGGCAAAGACCGGATGCAGCGATTCTATGACCGGTTCATGTTGAAAACGGATATGGTGCTGAATCATGTGACAGACTTTCCGGAGATACGGAAGACGCTTGAAAAAGAATTGGGCTATGAGATCAATAAGCAGATTGGCGTCACCGGCGTGGAGCTGTTCCGGAAGAAGTTGGGGATAACTGTAGAGAAGGAGAGTGACAATGATGATAATTAAGCTGTGGCCATGTCCGCATGTAGAAGTAAGGGTACATGTATCAGAGGAAATGATAGAGGACTTAAGAATATGTCGGGAGATATTGGAGGAAGAGAGAGGAAGTGTAGACTGTAGAAGATGTAGTTGGGGAGACGTTGAAGTAATAGGGGATAAATTAGATTTTTGCACAGAAGATATGTTGAAAGCGATTGAAGAGAAACTGGGGGATGACCATGGAAAGATTAACAATAAAGTATGAGGGATTGTTCGTGCCAAAGAAGACATGCACGATAGATCGTTTTGGAGAAGCAGATGATTGTGACTCATGTGACAGTGTTTGTGAATCAGATTGCGAAAATTGTGCAGTACAAGAATGCTTTACACGTTTAGGGGAGTATGAAGATACCGGCCTTACTCCGGAGCAGATCCGGGAGATCGACCGCCTGTACACAGAAAAATGCCGGGAGGTGGCCGAGCTGCAGCAGCGGGATACAGCGAAAGAGCCGCAATATGAAGGAGACAGTTATCATGAATGCAGGTTAGTATATGATACCTGGATTTGCCCAAACTGCGGAAAACGATACGAAGTGGATTATGATGATTATGATTTTTGTCCTAAATGTGGACAGCGTTTGAAATGGGAGGGGACGCGGGATGGACAAATTGATTATTGACTGCTTTGCCGGCGGAGGCGGGGCGAGTGTGGGGATAGAGATGGCACTGGGATGTCCGGTAGACATTGCCATCAATCATGATCCGGATGCTATCCTGATGCATAAGACCAATCATCCGGACACGCTGCATTTGACGGAGGATATTTTTAAGGTTGACCTGAAAAAGTATGTGGATGGCCGACATGTGGCATTGATGTGGGCAAGCCCGGATTGCACCAGTCACAGCAAGGCAAAAGGCGGGAAACCGCGGGAACGAGGACTGAGAATCTTGCCGTGGGCGGTGTACAAACACGCCAGAGCTATTCTTCCGGACGTAATCCTGATGGAGAACGTGGAAGAAATACAGCAGTGGGGGCCGTTGGACGCAGAGGGGCATCCGATCAAAGAACGCCGCGGAGAGGACTATCAAAAGTTCATAGCAGCGATGAAAAGACTCGGATATATATTTGATTGCCGGGAACTGGTGGCAGCAGACTATGGAGCGCCGACGACGCGGAAGCGCTGGTACGCAATATTCCGACGGGATGGCCGGAAGATTGTCTGGCCGGAACCGACACATTTTAAAGACCAAGAACCACGATGGAAAGCACGTGGAGATTACATAGACTGGTCAGATTTGGGACGGTCCATCTTTGGTAGACCGAAGCCGCTTGCAGACGCTACCATGAAGCGGATTGCGAATGGAATCCGGAAATACATCGTGGAAAACCCGAATCCATATATCGTAAAAGATGGAGAAAAGCTGTTTTTGTCATATCTGGATAAAGCATATGGTGGAAACTATAAAGGCTGCGGAAGTGACCTGCATTCTCCTTGCAGCACAATTACCACCGTAGATCACAATCGTCTGGTGACTGCTTTTCTAATCCAGTATCACGGCGAGACGAAAGCGGGAGATTCCCGAGGACAGTTCCTGACAGAACCGATTAAGACGATAGACACCAGTAATCGATACGGTCTTGTGACTGCGTTCGTGACAAAATTCTATAAAAGTGGCATTGGGCAGGGATGCGACGAACCGTTGCACACGATAACGACATCACCGGGACGTTTTGGCCTGATATCAGCTTTCTTGATTAAGTATTACGGAACCGGCGGCGGCCAGGAACTGACAGAGCCTCTTGCGACGATTACCACGAGAGACCGGTTCGGATTGGTGAACGTGGTAATTGATATCGATGGAGAACAATATATCTTGAAAGACATTTTCCTCAGGATGCTGAAACCGGAAGAGCTGAAGCTGATGCAGGGATTTCCGAAAGATTACATCATCAACAGGGATTATAGATGGCATAAGTATCCGATTGCAAAGCAGGTAGCACGGATTGGGAATAGCGTGGTGCCGATCATGGCACAAAGGTTGGTAGAAGCGAACTGCTCGTATTTGAAGGTTGGTGAACGGATGCCTCGGTTGTGGGTAGATGATAGTGGAGGACAGTTGAGATTTGCGTAAAAATGTGAAAGAGGGAAAGAAACAAGAAGGAGGTTGGACGAGCTGACATGCAGGAATTAGAGAAGATTTTGAAAGAATTAGAGGAATTCACGTTTGAGGCGGAGGTTTATAACGGAGATTTTGAAGGAGCAGACATTAACAACCTTCTTTGCCTTGGAGACGTGAGGGATGTTCTTAGGAAGCATATGAATAACGATTGGATTCCGGCAAAGAACAAACCAGACGAAGATGCATTCTACGTTGCTACTATGAGTGGAACACTTGTCGGACAAGAAGTTCCGTTTGTAGGACTTGCGGAATTTGAAGACGGAGAATGGGTTGACGGAGATGATGTTATCGCCTGGATGCCGCTTCCTGAGCCATACTGTCCGGAGGCAAAGGCACCGGAAAGAAAACAGGAGTGGAAAGAACGAATGCTGCGGAATTTTATGAAGAAGGGCGAGAAGTGAAAATGAAAAATAGATTACATAATCCATGTCCGACATGTGTGGAATATGATTTCTGCCAGGCATACTGGGCGTGCGAGCGCCGAATTAGATATCTGCAGAAGCGAAGACAAATCAGAGCGCATATGGAAGAAATCATGGAGAAAGCAAAGAAGGAGCGTGACAATGGACACCGGCAGTTAAGTCAGGAAAGATAAATGAGACATCAGGAAGGGAGCGTGATTCCTTTGGGAAAAAAGAGACTCAGGGACATGACCTGGGATGATTACGGGATATCGAAGCATCGGTACCAGGAGCTCAAGGCATTTTGTCTCCAGTATGAGGAAAAGAAATCTAAAATCAGCAGAGGAATAAGCGGTACAGGATATGACGGGATGCCAAAGGGAAATTACAAAGGAAACCCGCTGGAAACGCAGGCAATCCGGAATGTGATGTATCAGAAGGACTGCGAGATGATTGAGCAGGCAGCCATGGCGGCATCAGGCGAGATTTATCCGTACATAATCAAGAGCGTGGCAAATGATCTGTCTTACCAGTTCATAGAATATGACGCGACACTGGGAAAAATACCCGTAGGAAAGACAGAGTTCTATGCAATTAGAAGGCAATTTTATCATTTTTTGGATTTATTAAAAAGTGGGGACAAAATCGACCTGCTTTCATGATATTATGATAGCGTGATTTAATTCACAGAGGACGATGACCAGATACTGGGACATTGAGATTCCTCCCCTTAAAACATTTTTTTGAAGACACCCCGTAGAAATATGGGGTGTTTTTATACGATATTTCTTATCAAATATTATTGCTATTTTATATATATTGTTGTTTTTTGTCATTATTTAGTGTAGAATAAATAAAAAATGTTTTTAGGAGGAAAAAGGATGGCAAAAATGATAAAATGGTATATTGTTATGGCGGTTAATATCTATTTAGGAATAATAATAACCGGAGCAAATTATCCAATTGTAGGTCTTGTATTTGGAATGTTTGCTATGTTAGTGACTTTTATCGGGTATAATACTAAAATTGGTTTTATTATTGTAAAATCACAAATGAAACATTATAGAAATATTATTGAGTCAGAAACAAAAGAAGTTAAGATGCTGTTGTCATCAGTGGCTTGCTTAGCCATAGCAGTACAGATTGGAGCTGCAATAGGTCTATTTGTGACAGCAGGAGCAATAATTTTAGTTGCTTTTTGTATTTTACTTGCATGTGGTTATTTTTTCAATGGGGCAGAAAGTGGCTGGACACCAGGCACAGCTGTTGGTCTTGCCAAAATTATGGTGAAAGTTTTTTGTTTTTTACAAGTAACAATAGATAGAATTGCAGAATGGATTGCCAAATTAGAATTAAAAATATTTGGTATTGAAAAATAGTTTAGAAGAAACAGTATCCTTCGGGGTGCTTTTTCTTTCCCCAAACAAACGATTGAGAGGTGGTGAGGTTTGCCGAGAGCACCGGATCCCCGTGTCGAAGAAGCGAAAGAACTGTTCGACCAGGGAATGAAATTAATTGATATTGCAAAGCAGCTTTCCGTTTCGGAAGGGACAGTCCGAAGCTGGAAGAGCAGATATAAATGGGGCAACGCAACGTTGCAAAAGAAAAAATGCAACGCTGCAAAACACCGTGGCGGTCAGCCGGGAAATAAGAACGCTGTCGGCCATGGAGCACCAAAAAAGAATAAGAATGCAGAAAAACATGGTTTCTTCTCGAAGTATCTTCCGGAAGAGACCTTTTCTATTATCCGGGACATTGATAATCAGGATCCATTGGATATCCTTTGGGGGAATATCCAGATTGCCTATGCTGCTATTGTCCGGGCGCAGCAGATTATGTATGTGCGGAATCAGGAGGACTTAACCGAAGAACACACAGGTTCCTTTGACAATGGAGATACCTACAACTATCAGCAGGCCTGGGACAAGCAGGCAACCTTCCTGAAGGCGCAGGCCAGGGCACAGTCGGAGCTTCGGTCCCTGATTAAGCAATACGACGAGCTGCTGCATCGGAACTGGGATCTGGCCAGCGAAGAGCAAAGAACGCGGATTGAACATCTGCGGGCCAAAACAGAGCAGATTAAGGGCAGTGACCAGAATCCTGTTGAAGATAAAGTCCGGAAGCTGTTTGATGCCATAGGAGGTGCGTTGGATGAATCTGAATAGCATCTACACACCAAAGCAGATCGAGATCTTGAAAGCCTGTCGGAATACAGATTGGTTCATGCTGATCAATCATGGGGCGAAGCGTTCCGGAAAGACACAGCTGGACAATGATATCTTTCTGCAGGAACTGATCCGGGTGCGCAGGATTGCTGATCAGCTGGGAATCGATACCCCGCAGTACATTCTGGCCGGATATTCCATGGGAAACATCCAAGACAACATCCTGACAGAGCTGTCAAATAAGTATGGCTTTGAGTTCAAGTTTGACCGGTTCAACAATTTCACCCTGTTCGGGGTGAAGGTGGTGCAGACTTCCCACGGGAATATCAGTGGACTTGGCCGGATCCGAGGTATGACTGCATTCGGAGCATACATCAATGAGGCTTCCCTGGCGAATCAGGAAGTATTCGATGAGATTAAGGCCAGGTGCAGCGGCCCGGGAGCGCGGATCATTGCGGACACGAACCCGGACCATCCGGAGCATTGGCTCCTGAAAGATTATATCAAGTCTTCAGCGGAAGGGATTCTGAGTTTTCATTTTGCACTGACGGATAACACTTTCCTGGATGAGAGGTATGTGAAAAATATCAAGGAATCCACCCCTAAGGGGATGTTTTATGACCGCGGTATCCGGGGCTTGTGGGTATCTGGTGAGGGTGTGGTCTATCCGGATTTTGACCAGAACGTGCATGTGATTACGCCGGAGCAGGCCAGGAGCATTATATTTGAGCGTGTTCTGGCAGGCGTAGACTGGGGCTGGGAACATTGGGGAGCCATCGTGGTGATCGGTGTGAGGGCCGGGAGTTATTACGTCATTGAAGAACATGCAGCGCAGCATAAGCATATAAACAACTGGATAGCTGTAGCAAAGGATATTATCAGGCGGTATGGTAATATCCCTTTTTATTGCGATCCGGCCAGGCCGGAGCATGTGGCATCCTTCCAGGAGGCCGGAATCAATGCCTTTTTGGGAAACAATAGGGTGCTATCCGGCATCGAGGCAGTGGCAACGCTGATGAAAAATCAGCAGTTTTTCATTGTGTATTCCCGCTGCCCGCGGTTCCGGGATGAAATCTATAAATATATCTGGAAGAAGAATACCGGAGAACCGTTGAAAGAAAATGACGACGTTCTCTGTGCGATCCGGTACGGAATCTATTCAGATATGACAGTAAATAAAGTAGAACTGCCTGGTCAGAGTCGTATGGAACAAGCGAGGAGATTGAAAGGAATGTTGTAACTATGGCGGATGAGATATTAAAAGCAAATGAATTTGAACACGGCATAGATGGACCGTATAACGTGCACAAGAGCTTCCAGCAGCTTTACGGCCCGGAGACCAACTATTCCTACCGGGCAGACAGCGCGGGAGAAATACTGGGAGATCTGGAAAAGCTCCGGGAGATGATCTTGGACCATTACCATACCCAGTGCCCGAGGCTGGCGGCGCTGGACGATTATATGAAAGCCAGGAATGATGGCATCTATAACGATGACTGCCGTCGGATAGAAAAAGAACGGGCGGATCATCGGGCAGCTCACAATTTTGCGAAAATCATCAATGTATTTGATGTTGGATATAATACCGGCGTCCCGATCAAGAAGGTCAGTGATATTGACCAGGTGAATGAGATCATTGCGGAGTACGACCGGATCAATGACATTGAGGCGCTGGACAGTGAACTCTGGCGGGATATGAAAAAATACGGCCGGGCCTATGAGTTGCAATACCGGAACGAAAAAGACGAGGACCGTTCTGTGATCAGCAACGTATTCGAGACATTTGTCTGTTATGGGACGGATGTGGAGCGGACCCCGCTGTTTGCGGTCCGGTATCCACGCTATCGCATCGGTACACAGGAGAGAGTAAAGGTATTTGTTTATACAGATACAGAGGTCATTACATACAAGACAAGCCAGATTGAGGCATTGAAGCTGGAAGAAGAAAGCAGAGAACCGCACCAGTGGGGAGAAGTACCCGTCACGGAATATTCCCCGGACCGGTACCGGATGGGTGGATATGAGGACGTGATCCCGCTGATCGATTTGTATGATGCAGCGCAGTCTGATACGGCAAATTATATGACGGACCTCAACGAGGCCACATTGGTCATTACTGGCGATCTGAACCTGCAAAAATATACGGTCAAGGAAATGGCGGAGATGAAAAAGGCAAACCTGTTGCTGTTGGCTTCCGGAATCAATCCGGATGGAAGCAGAGAACAGACCGATGCTAAGTATGTGTACAAGCAGTATGATGTGACCGGCGCTGAAGCCTATAAAGACCGCCTGCAAAAAGACATCCATAAGATTTCCTTTGTGCCGGATCTGGCAGACGAAGCCTTTGCCGGTACGCAGTCCGGAGAGGCGATGAAATATAAATTGTTTGGATTCCAACAGATTGCAAAGACTGGACAGAGGGGATTTAAAAAGGGACTCATGCGGCGGTACCGGCTGCTTATGAATATTAAAAACTTCGTGAATGAGGCAGACAACGATGACCTTGGAAACCTCACGATTACCTTTACGCCGAATCTTCCGAAGGCTGTCCTGGAGGAACTCAAAACTCTGGTGGACGCCGGCATGGAAGTCAGCCAGGAAACCATGATGGGGCTGGCGTCATTTATCGAAGACATTCAGGCGGAGATGGAGCGGATCCAGAAGGAAAAAGAGGAAGAAGAGGCGGATCCGGTGATGAATCAGATGTTTGGAGGTGCGGCAGAGAATGGACAGCGCGACGTACTGGAAGAACCGGGAGACGGAGCAGCGGAAACATAATATCCGAGATGAAGCGGAGTATCAGAAGCATATCCGGGAGATCTACCAGAACATGATTGATGAGATCGAGAAGGAGATCAATGGATTTTACGGCAAGTATGCCAGCAAGGAAGGTATCACGATTTCCGAGGCCCGGAAGCGTGCAGCAAAGCTGGATATTGAAGCGTATGCCCGCAAGGCAAAAAAGTACGTCAAAGAGAAGAATTTCTCTGACGAAGCCAATGCGGAGATGCGGCTTTATAACATGACTATGCGGGTGAACCGGTTGGAGCTTCTGAAAGCGCAGATCGGGCTGGAGATGATTGCCGGATTTGATGAGTTACAGAAGTTTTTCGATGAAAAGCTGACTGATAGGGCTACGGGTGAATTTGAGCGCCTGGCGGGCATCCTGGGGAAGACAGTCCAGGACAATGCCAAAGCGGCGCATGCCATTGTAAACGCATCTTTCCACAATGCCACGTTCTCAGACCGTATCTGGATGTATCAGGACATGTTGAAAGCTGAATTATCCAACCTGCTGCAGACTGGGCTGATCCGGGGGCAGAATCCCCGGAAATTGGCTACCCATCTCCGGAAGCGGTTCGGGGTCAGCCAGAGTAATGCAGAGCGGCTGATGATCACGGAGCTGGCAAGAGTCCAGACAGAAGCGCAGAAGCAGTCCTTTGAGCGAAATGGCTTTGACGAATATACTTTTCTTGCGCTGGGAACTGCCTGCCCGATCTGCAGGTCTCTGGACGGGAAACATTTTGAGATTAGGAAAATGATGCCCGGAGAGAATGCTCCGCCGATGCATCCCCGCTGCCGCTGCAGCACCTCGGCCCACATGGATAGCGAAGAATACGAACAGTGGCTGGATGGATACCAGCAGCATGGGCTTTCATTTGATGATTGGAAGAAGCAAAATTCTGTTGCAAAGAAATCTGGCTCTGGTATAATGAAGATGAATTTAAAATATTTTACAAAGATACCTGAAGAGAAATTTACAAAATATGCCTTAAATTATGAGAAAGCCCCGGATAAAGCGAAAGCGTTTGAGGCAGCGCTGGACTATACAAAAGACAATTACCAGGAGTTGATAGATGACATTGCCGTTCATTTTGACGAGGAAAAACTGGTTGAAAAAGGGGATAACGGCTTTGGCATGAGATATTCTCAGGTAATGAATCTAACGGGACCGAATGGAAAGACTGCTAAAGTACTAACTGCATGGATTTATGATGAGCAATTAAAAGATTTCCGTCTGACATCGGCGTATATTGATAAGAGGTGATGAGGTTGAAATTAGAAATGTACGATAAAGTTCTTTTAAAAAGTGGTGAGACAGCATATATTGTGGAAATTTACGATAGCGGAAAAGCCTACGAAATGGACATTGATAAATCAGATGGATCCACAGAAACAGATACGGTATGGCCGGATCAAATTGAGAAAAAGTTATAGTTACCACCAGTCAGAATTGGCCGGTGGTATTTTTATACCCATTTTTAAGAAAGGAAAGGTGAAGAATATGAAGTTTGCAGAAGCTTTGAAGCATATGAAGAAAGGGATTCCGATGAAACTTCCTTCTTGGGGAGGTTATTGGTATTGGGATTCAGAAAAAGAAACTGTCATGATGAAATGCCGGGCAGCTGATTCCGACACAGGAAAAGATTTGCTGGATATCAGAGAAACACAGAGGGTTGAGTATACGCTGACGAATGTTCTTTCTGATGAATGGATTCCGGCAACAGAAGAAAATACAACTGTTTTAGGTGGAACGCCAACTTTTGGATTTGGCGATGCTATCAAGTACATGAAGCGTGGGTTCAAAGTCAAACGCCAGGGATGGAACGGAAAGAATCAGCATATCGAACTGGCGAAGAATATCAGCTATGTGACACCTGGCGGGGCAATTCAGAACTGTGATCATGATGCAATCGGCAATCAGGCCATTGCCTTTGTGGGTACATCAGGAGTGCAGATGGGATGGCTCGCTTCTCAGGCGGATATGCTGGCAGAAGACTGGGTATTTGCAGAATAGAAGGGCGGTGATCCAATAATCTTCCACCGGCGGGGAATGACCGGGACAGTAAAGGAGTGGTGTGATTGATTGCAGTAAGTGTCCGAAAGGACAAAATCACAGTATCTGGTCATGCAGGATATGCAGAGGCTGGCAAAGACATTGTTTGCGCCGGCGTGACGGCGCTGACCATGTCGTTGGTAAAATCCCTCAATGATTTAACAGAAGATAAAATTGAATGCGAGATATCACCCGGAAGGGTTGATATATATTACGGGGATCTGTCGGAAGCAGGAAAGCTTCTTGTGGATTCCTTTTTTATTGGCATTTGTTTGATTGCCGATGATTTTCCGGAATATGTCCGGATTGAGTGACCAGGCGTGAATGTCAGAAAACCTTACGGATACGGCAGGCGTGGAACCGTTGAAAAGCTACGGCAGATAGGCGTGAAATCTTAAAAATACGGAGGTAAGACATGAAGAAAAAAGATTTTTTATACTTGCAGCTGTTTGCAGATGATCCTGGAAACGGTGACGAAGGAGCTCCTGAACCAGAAGATAAGCCGGGTAGCGCCGGAGGCTCAGAGCCACACGAAGATGCTCCGGAGCCGGAAAAGAAATATACCGATGATGACTTGGATGAAATCATCAAGAGGAAGAAGGCTGAATGGGAGAAGACTAGGCAGAAAGAGGACGATGAGGCAAAGAAGCTTGCCAAAATGAATGCCCAGGAGAAATCTGAGTACAAACAGCAGCAGCTGGAGAAACGTATCCAGGAGCTGGAGGATGAGAAAACGCTTTCTGATATGCGTGACGAGGCAAGGAAACAGCTTTCGGAGAAAGGAATCAATATTTCCGATGAGCTTTTGGCCTTTATGGTGTCTAAAGATGCCAAGGAGACCAAAGAAGCTGTCGATTCATTTGCGAATCTGTTCAATGCGGCCGTAAATGAAGCTGTCAAAGGGAAAGCCCGCCAGACAACACCAAAAGAAAGCGGACATTTTTCCAGTGGAAAGGCCGGCATCAATATTGGTGAGATGGCAAAGAAAGCAAGGATTATTAAATAACGGAGGTAGATAGAATGAATGCAATGAAACTGAATTTACAGTTATTTGCTCAGACATTTGATCCGGATAATGTGACGATGTATGAGCATAAGGACGGAACAATCCCGGAGAAGTACAACACACTGATCCTGGAAGAGATCATGGAGAATAGCAAAGTGATGCAGCTGGCCAAATATGAGGAAATGGACAGCAAAGAAAAGAAGTTTGAATATTTCGCAAAAGGACCAGGCGCTTACTGGGTCGGTGAGGGCGAGAAGATCCAGACATCTAAACCGCAGTGGATGCAGGTAACAATGGTAGCAAAGAAGCTGGGTGTCATCGTTCCATGCTCCAGAGAGTTTCTGCACTACAAAATGTCTGACTTCTTTGAGCAGATGCGGCCAAAGATTGCAGAAGCGTTTTACAAGAAGTTTGACGAGGCGGCTATCCTGAACATCGAAAACCCGTTTCCGCAGTCAGTGAATGAATCTGCACTGGCAGTGGGAAATCTCATCAGTGGCGGAATCACCTATGATAACATTCTGGCAATGGAGGATGCTCTGAATGATGAGGACTACGATGCGAACGCTTTTATCTCTACGAAGAAGAACCGGAGCACGCTGCGGAACGTCAATAAGATTCAGAATGGCGTGATTGTGGAATCTCTGTATGACAGAGGGGCAAATACAATTGACGGTCTTCCGGTTGTAGATTTGAAAGGACTGGATAAGGGAATTCTGTATGCCGGTGATTTTGATTATATGTACTACGGCATCCCGTTCGGCATGTCCTACAAGATTGATGAGTCCGCGCAACTGTCCACACTGAAAAATCCAGACGGTACTCCGGTCAATCTGTTTGAACAGGAGCTGGCGGCCCTCAGAGTAACGATGGATGTTGCTTTCATGATTGTGAAAGATGAAGCATTTGTGAAATTGGAAACAAAAGCGGAGATCAGTCCGGATAAACTGACGATTCCGTCTCAGGGGCAGACCCTGTACGGCAAGAGAATTTCCTCCCTCGTCGGAAGCGATGTGAAGGTTTATGAAGACGGAACTGTCACCGGAACACTCAAACACGTGACGGGATACACTGGATTTAATGAAAGTGTGCCGGAAGAACAGGAAGGTTATTTCTTCCCATTTAAACTGACCAAATCCGGAACGAACATGACATTCAAAAAGAACGGTTCTGAAACTAAGCAGAGCATTCCGTGGGAGGCAGATAATGTATTCCGGGTGACGAAAGGGGATACGTTTGAAGTGCTGGTAGATGAGGAATCTGTAGTTACGTTCAACTTTGCCCAGGCTACCTTTGAAAAATAAATGGGTGATCTGATGCCGGAAAGGAGGCGGCGTTATGCTGGAAGATCTGAAGAGGATGCTTGGGCTGTCCGGCCAAAAGGATGAGGAGCTGGATAAGAAGCTCAACTGGATTCTGGACACGACAAAGGCGAGGTTGAAAGTTCTTCTGGGAGGTATCGATCCGGAAAGCGACCTGGATTATATCATCACAGAAGTATCCATTGTCCGATACAACCGGATTGGGTCAGAAGGAACGCAGTCCCATACGGTGGAAGGTGAAAGCACCAGCTTCCTCAGCTCTGATTTTGACCCATATATGGATGATATCCAGGCATACAAAGATGCAAAGAACATCAATATTTCAAAAGGAGGGATTCGCTGGGCATGAGGTATGACACACCTGTTTATTTCCAGAGGTTCACACCGCTGCGCTATGACCCATCAACCGGTGATTATGTGGAAGGCCCTGTGGAGGAATCCATGCGGTATGCTTCGGTCATGAATACCGGCACAGAGAGAATCATGCAGGTATACGGACAGATGAAGCAGGGAAGCCTGACCATTCAACTGCAGAATCATTATGACTGCCCATTCGACCGGATCCGTGTTGGCAATGCGGTGTATCAGGTGGATTCCTCCCGGAAGCTTCGCACAAAACATACATTTATCGTATCGGAGGTGCAGAGGGATGCCAAAAGTAAAAATTGTGGGGATTGAGAAGCTGCAGAAAAAGCTGAAAGATAATACGGATTTATCTACGGTAAGGACTGTGGTACAGAAGAATGGGGCAGATATGCAGACAAAAGCACAGCAGAATGCGCCGGTTGATACGGGAGCATTGAAACGGAGTATTGCTCTCAACATGCGTGATATCGGAATGACCGCTGAAGTGGAACCGACCGTTGAATATGCACCTTATGTGGAGCTTGGTACCCGGTTCATGAATGCACAGCCTTATTTGAAACCTGCATTTGACTCCCAGAAGGAGAAATTCAAAAAAGACATGGACAAGCTTGTGAGGTGATAACGTGGACCCACAGCAGGAATTATTCACAACATTATTATTACAAATTGGAGATAAGGGATACGACGTATATGATACCTTCCTTCCGCCGGAAGGTACGCCGTATCCCTTTGTTTATCTGGCAGACAGCCATATGACCGATGACGCCAACAAGACGGCGGTCTTCGGAAATGTCTTCCAGACAATCCATATCTGGCATAACAATCCGAGGCAGCGCGGCACGGTATCGCAGATGCTGCTGGAGATTAAGAGGATATGCCGGCGATTGGAACATACGGAGAATTTTGCCTGGCAGTTGCGGAACGTGGACCAGCGGATTCTCCCGGGTAACACAACAAAGACTCCGCTTCTTCATGGTCTGTTAGAAGTAGAGTTTAAATTTTCATAGGAGGTATGGCACATGAATTTATATGGATTACAGCTGTTTGCGGAGGCGGTCGCAGGTAAAAGGATTGTTTATCTGTACCGGATTGCCAAGGATGCCGCAACAAAAGCAGCGTGGCAGATTGCGTTTGCCACAGAAAACGGCAGGACAAAGAGCAAAGATGCCGATGCCACTGCCACAAAGGACGGCAGCATCCGGACGCCTGGAACTGCTGAGACAGAGATTACAGCAACTTCTATTCTGTCAAAAGGCGATACGAACATCGACGCGCTGGAAGACGCTATGGATAGTGATGAGCTGATTGAAATCTGGGAAGCGAACCTGGACGAGCCGGCCAGCGCTGGCCAGAACAAATTTAAAGGAATGTATTTCCAGGGATACATCACAGAGTTTGAAAAGACAACCAATGCGGAAGACAATGCAGAAATTTCGCTCACATTCGGAATTAACGGCAGCGGAGCAAGAGGAGAGGTTACGGTAACGGCAGAACAGCAGGACCAGGCAGCCTATGTATTTACTGATACGACCGTGCAGACAGAAGAGTGATAAGGAGGATTTAAGTTATGTTTGAATTAGAGATTAATGGAAAAATGTACCCGTTTAAATTTGGTATTGGCTTTCTGCGTGAGATCAACAAGTCGCGGATTGTTAATGGAGAAGAGGTCGGCTTCCGGTACAATGTTGCCAACCTGATCGGCGAGGGTGACCCGACCAGCCTGTGCGACATCCTTATGGCAGCCAACAAAGGGCAGACTCCGCGGATCACCGCCAAAGATCTGGAGGGCTACATCGAAGAGGGGGAAGACCTGGATGAACTGACGGAAAAGGTGGTTGATTTTTTAGAGAAGAACAACTGTACGAAGAAGTTAATGGAGAAAGTACAGACAGCACTCAAGGAACTCCAGGAATAATTGCCTGCCGAGAGGTAACGGAAGCAGATTATGAGGAAATTGCCCTCACCTGCTTCCGTTTTCTCCATTTGACTTCTTTTACTCAGGTTGATCAGCTCACAATGCGAGAGTATGAGTTGCTGGTAAAGGCGGCGGAGCTGCGGGATGTGGATACGGACTATCGGCTGCATGAGCAGGCGTTCCTGAACTTTGTAGTGCAGGGACGGAAGAAGAGTGGCAGACCGGTTTACCGACGGTTTAAGCAGTTCTTCAACTATGCGCAGGAAGTCAAGGAAGTCATAGAAAAACGGAAGAAGGAAAAGAAAACAGACAGCCGTTTTGCCAGACTGAGCAAATATTTGAAAGAGAAAAGAGGTGACGGATAATGCCGGAAAGTTATAGCGTAAAGGCCGTATTGTCTGCGGCGGATTCTGGGTTTACTGCCATGATAAATAAAGCGTCCAAAGCGACGGATTCCTTTGCAGATAAGTTCAAGAGCGGGCTGGGGATTGGCGCCGGCATGGCCGTTGCTAACTCAGCGATCAGTACAGTATCAAACGGTATCCGGTCCATGGCCGGAGAGCTGAGCTCCGCCACAGCGACCTGGAAGACCTTCCGGTCCAACATGGACATTTCCGGAAAGAGTGAAAAGCAGATTGCCAAAGTGCAGAAACAGTTACAGACCTTTGCGGAGCAGACCATTTACAGTTCGTCTGATATGGCATCCACCTATGCACAGTTGTCGGCAGTCGGTACGAAAAGTACCACGAAGCTGGTGAAAGGCTTCGGTGGCCTGGCATCGGCGGCAGAGAACCCCGCGCAGGCCATGAAGACATTGTCCCAACAGGCAACGCAGATGGCGGCAAAACCGTACATCCAGTGGCAGGATTTTAAGCTGATGGTGGAACAGACACCGGCCGGCATTGCAGCGGTGGCGAAGCAGATGGGAAAATCGACCCAGCAGCTCATCAAAGATGTACAGGCAGGGACCATAAGCACCCAGGAGTTCTTTGACGCCATAGCAGCGGCAGGGACATCCGAGAAGTTCACAAAGATGGCCACGACATACAAAACGGTCGGACAGGCCATGGATGGATTGCAGGAGACGGCGGCCAATAAGCTGCAGCCAGCATTCGAGAAGCTGTCAGATACCGGTGTGAAAGCTATTTCGGCGATCATAGACAAACTGAGTGCCATTGACGGAAATGCCCTGGCACAGAAGATTACACCGTTTACCAAGGCGCTGAATAAAGTCATCAAGGGATTTTCAGAAGGCGGCATGGAGGGCGGTATCGCAGCCATCGAGCAGCATATGGGAAACCTGATACCAACAGCCCAGAAGATCGGCGGCGTGTTGGCAGCGGCATTTGCGGTGACACATATCAATGATTTTGCCGGAGCGTTCCGCGGCGTCACAGGGCTGGTCAGCAAGTTTAAGATTCCGGAGAGCGTAACGAAGGGGCTGAGTTTTTCCGGAATATCGAAAAGCGCTTTAAAAAATGCCAGAGGTATTAAGAAATCCTTTGCATCCCTTGGCAGCGGTATTGATGATTATGGCGCAAAAATCGCGATGTCCATGGAAGCCATCAGTCCGAAATTGTCAGAATCCGGCACCAAAGTATGGGGTGTATTTGCCAATGCGGGCGAAAAGATTTCTGGTTTTGGAAATAGCATTTCCAAAGGCCTGACCTCAAAAATCAAGGGTGCCACCAGTGCTCTTTCCTCTTTTGGTGGCCGGGTAGGTACAATTCTTGGGCCGATTCAGACAGTAGCCAGTAGCATCCTGAATCTGGGAGGTACAGTGGCCAGTGGGCTCACATCTATGATGGGAGTGGCACTCAAGGCAATCATGCCGGCGGCCATGGTCGGTGTTGTCCTGGCAGGACTGGGACTCATTTACCAGCAATTTGGCACGGAGATTGACCAGATGCTTGCTATGGCACAGCAGCAGGGACCGCAGATTATCAGTAATCTGGCCAATGGTATATCCAGCGCACTGCCGGGGCTGATCAGTTCTGGTGCGCAGATGGTGACCGGACTGCTGAACACAATCACAGCCAATCTGCCCGCGCTGATCAGCGGCGGCACCCAGATTATCGCGAGCCTTGTCAGTGGCGTAGCGGCAGCGGCGCCGTCTCTGATTTCTTCAGCAGCATCTATGATCGGGCAGTTTGTGGTCAGTGTTGCATCGGCAATCCCGCAGCTTATTACCACGGGTATGCAGCTCCTGTTAGGATTGGCTCAGGGGGTTGTTGCCAGCCTGCCGACATTAATCTCTTCGGCCACGCAGGCAGTTTTATCTTTTATCAGTGGTATCGGCCAGAACCTGCCGCAGATTCTAACCACAGCGGCGCAGATCATCGCTACGCTGGCGGGCGGCCTCATCGCGGCGATCCCGCAGCTGATCTCCGCAGTTCCAACAGTTATCACATCTCTGGTGGACACAATCATGAGCACGGACTGGATTTCCGTGGGTATTCAGATTGTCAGCGCTATTGGGGAGGGCATCTTCGGCGGCCTGTCTAAGATTGGCGGTAAGATCGGTTCCTTCTTTGGTGGTATCGGCGATTGGTTCGCCGGCGGTAAAAAAGGTGGCGAGGAAACATCCTCCGGAGCTGCTGAGGGAATCGCGGCTGGGTCTTCTGGCGTTACTACGGCAGCATCGAATGTGACCAATGATGTGACGCAGACTTTCTCTGCCGGAGCCGGTGCTGCGAAGAGTGCCGGCAGCGAGGTTGGCAGCGGGTTCAGCACGGAGTTATTGTCCGGACTGGGAGATTCCGCGTCGATCACGACCCAGAACATGGATGATATCACATCGTCCATGGAGAAACCGGCGGGAACATCCAAGAAAGCCGGAAAGCAGACGGGAACCGGATACACCAACGCCCTGAAAAATGGATTGAACAAAGCTCCAGGCATTGCATCACAAGCAGTATCCAAAGTGATTGCCCGGCTGAATTCCGGTGCTGCCGGAGCAAGGGCGGCCGGTACCCAGATCAGCGCCGGTTTTGCGGCCGGCATGAATGCCTATCTGTCTCAGATCGAGGCGGCGGCAAGCCGGATGGTTGCGGCAGCCAATAAGGCTATCACGGCCAAGGCAAAGATCCATTCCCCGTCCCGAGTGACAGCCGGATATGGTAAAGATTACGTAGCCGGTTTTGTTAAGGCGATCAAAAAGAACACAGAGGCCGCCGCCAAGGCAGCACGAAGCCTGGCACAGACAACGCTTGCAGCCATGAAACAGGCAATTGCTGGTGGAAATTATCAATCTATGGCAGACAGCCTGGGAGAGTCCTATGAGGCGACAGTCAATAAGCAGACCTCCAAGCAGGAAAAGACCATCAAGAAGAAATATAATTTCATCACAAAGCGGCTGGAGAAGTCAGATAAGAAGCTGGAAAAGCAGGAGAAGAAGGCGAAGGGAAACCGGAAGAAGAATATCCAGGCCCAGCGCAAAGAAATTGAAAAGCAGCAGAAAAAGCTGGAGAAGAGCTATAACAAGTATACAAAGTCTCTGGAGAATCAGGCAAGCCAGATGATCTCTGCCACGCAGAGTCAGCTCTCTTCTCTGGGCGAGACATTCCAGTCTCAGTACGATGATATCATCAGCAAGAGGGATGCCTTTTATGACAAACTGTCCGATGTTGGAGACCTGATGACGTCTGACAGCTATGGATTTACGTCCTTCAAGGACTTTGACGCTGCGACTAAGCAGATAGAGCAGTACGGAAAGAATCTGGAGAAACTGAAAAAGCTCCTGCCGAGTGGGTTCATGGATGAGATCCTTGGCATGGACATGGCAGAAGGGCTCAATTATACCAATGCTCTCCTGAAAAAGAGTGACGCTGAACTGATTGCCTATGGAAAAAGCTATCAGAAATTTACAGATACGGCAAATAAGGTATCGAAAACGTACTATCAAGAACAGCTGGACCTGCTGAATCAAAACTATATCAGTCAGGTTACGGCGGCGCTGACAAAGCTGGATGAACAGATTGCACAGATTGGTAAAAATGTGGCATCCAGCCTGACGCAGGTTGCCACGTCTGTTACGACAGGAAAAAATATTTCTGCATCGGTTGAAATCGGGGAAGGCATTTCTATTGGACTGGCTAATGGTATCTCGTCCAAAAAGAGCCAGAAAAAAGTAAAAAAGGCCACAAAGAAGACGACCAAGACAGCGACCAAGAGCACTAAAAAGAAGCTGAAATCTCACTCTCCGTCCAAGGTATTTTATGGTATCGGTGCGGATACTATCCAGGGATTTGTCAATGCGGTCCTGGGTATGCGGCATGTGGTCGCACGGACCATGGACCGGGTGATCAGCATTCCGGCAACGCCGCGCATGGCCTTCGCCGGCAGTTACGATGGAGAGCTTAATGAGAAATATCAGTATGGTTACTATATGGACGGAACGATTGAAGTACCGGTTGTCATTGACGGCAAGGAAGTGGCCAGAGTATCGGCACCATATACGGCTGTACAGCTAAATAAGCAGCAGAAACGGGAAAACCGGAAGAAAGGCATTGCATAAAGGAGGGAGAAGGCAATGATGTATTCGTTTGTAGATACCAATGGATGTCCGTTGGATACCGCCCTTCCGGCAGAGGCAATGAATTTCAACGGTGTTTTTCTGGAAAATGAGATAGAGGGGTACCGGACGCTTTATGTGAGCGGCCGGGAATCCCTGGCTCCGGAACTGGATACTTATGATACCGGCGCCAGGGCGGGAGCGTCATTAAAACGCCGGCGCTTCCCCACCCGGCCCATAACAGTTGGATATCAGCTACTGTCCAGGACACCGGAAGACTTCCGGCAGGCATTTAACAAGATGGCCCGGATTTTAAATGTTCAGGAAGGACGGATGGTGTTTGCGGATGAACCGGATAAATATTTCACGGGAACCCTGTCCAGCATGGGTGATATTGAGCCTGGCAGAAATAACATCACAGCAGAATTGGAATTCACCTGTCTGGACCCGTTCAAATATTCCGTGGAAGAAACTCTGTATTCCCTGCGGACGCTAAGCCGCGTCGAATACGAGGGAACACAGCCGTGTTATCCACGGATCCGCTGGGATATCAAAGGCAATACCGGGTATGTGGGCGCGTTCCTGGGGGATGCGTCTACGATTATCCAGATTGGCAATCCGGATGAAGGCCAGATGGCCAGTAATACATTTTCTGCCGGTGACGTGGTGGAGGCGGATTGCGCCAGCGCAACCATCACCGTGAATGGTGTGATACGAGATGACCTGGGCGCTGTCGGCAATGCCTGGGAATCCTTTTTGCTGACGCCGGGAGAGAATCTCATCGGCGCCTTGTCTTCTTCCTGGGCGCAGCGTCCGGACATCACTCTTGCAGTGCGGGAGGTGTGGTTATGATCTTATATTTTGCAGATAAAAACCTGACCATTATCGGAAAGGCGTCCACAAATCTGCCAAAAGGCTATGAGGTAAAAAACGATAAAAAGACCGAAGACATAGAGACGCAGGCTGCATCATTTGAATGTGAGATCCCCTACGGCGATACGCCGGTAGAATGCAACGGCCTGACAACGCCAGGGAACTATATTCTGCGCCAGAACAGCGACGACATTAATGAGCTGTACCAGATCATTGAATCTGAGAAGGATACGGATTCCAAGATCATCCGGATCTATGGGGAGGATGTGGGGATGGAGCTGCTGAATGAGGTAGCGCTTTCCTCACCCAGCGAAACACCGATGTGGACAGTGACAGAGGCGGTACAAAATACCATCGTGGGCACTGGTTTTGCCATCGGTATCAATCAGTTGGTCGAATCTACAGCAACAATGGCCTGCAGCTTTTCGGAGCAGACCCGATCTGAACGTATCAAAGAGATTGCAGAACTGTTTGAGTGTGAGATTGATTACCGGATAGTATTAAGCGCAGACGGCCACACCGTGGAACACAAATATATTGACATATACACGAAGCGGGGCACGGACAGCGGCGTGACGCTGCGTCTGGGTACCGATATCGACAGTATCGCGGTGACCAGGACCATCGAGAATCTGGCCACATCCATTTATGCCTATGGCGCCAATGATGCCGGTGGGAATCCGATCACACTGGCCGGATACAGCTATGATGACGGCGACTTTGTTGTGGCGTCCCAGACATTTGATGACCGGGACGGGGACGGGACACCGGATACCGGTTATTGTATCCAGTCCCGAAACGCCTTGGAGAAATGGGGGCGGATGGTAGACGGCCAGAAGCGCCACATCACAAAGACCTATCATGTCGATACGGTCGACCAGGCCACGCTGTTCAATGAATCATTGAAATACCTGAAATCCATCTGTGATATCGCAGTCAATTACGAGTGCAGTATCACGAACCTGCAGAAAAAGGTTTCCCTGGGTGATACGGTGACAGTCATCGATGAGGAGGGGCAGTTGTTCCTGACCTCCCGGGTACTAAAACTGGAGACATCGGAGGCAGATAAGACGGTCGTGGCTACGCTGGGAGAGTACCTGATCCAGTCCGGCGGCATCGCGCAATCGGTCCGGGATAGCGTCGCGCAGATGGTCAGCAGTATGACATCCGTGCAGATGACGGAAATGACCGCGGAACAGGTCAGAGAGATATGTACGTAAGGAGGCGGAAAAATGGCATTTATGGGCAACGCGGCACTTGGAGCCTTATGGGAACTGTTCAAGGAAAGGATATCCGGATATGAAATCACTGTATCAGCGGATACACAGGCAGAAAATGTATTGACCGTGACGGTTGCAAGAGCGGCGCAGGCGTGCTTTGGCATCGTGACGATCCCGCCGGATAATACAACGGATACGGCAACAATTCCGGAAGGTTTCCGCCCTGTGACAGAGTATGCGATAACCGGAGAGGATTTTTCTGTTGATACGAACGGTACAGTCAGTATAAATTCGGCAGATACCGAGGAGAGAAACCTGGCATTTTTTTATTTTACGGATGATGATGTACCAGACGGAGCTTATGCGAAAGGGGTGAAAGATGATGAGCCTACAGATTGACAATGACCTTCGTACGATTGCCATACCGGAGAATATCACATTTCTTGGCGTGGCCGGCGATAAAAATGTCAGAGTTTTAGAATTTACCATGCCATCCACATATGGGGACATCGATTTGTCCGACTATGATATCGTCGTCAATTACAAGAATGTCGAACGGGGACGAATGCGCAAAAGTGAGGGCAGCTATGCAATCGCCGGGGCTGCGGCCCTGGATGGCACGATCACATTTGCCTGGCAGATTGGCGCGGAGCCATGCAAATACCATGGGGATACCTGGTTTTCTGTTTCCCTGATAAACGGGGATAGTAATGTATTTAACACGCAATGGGTCAGCCTGCCGGTTCTGCAGAAACAGATGTGCCGGCAGCCGGCAGAGAATGAAGCAGGCGGCGAAACCATTGTGATTGACATGGGTAATGTGACACTGTCGGTCAGCGATGAGAACCTGATCATAACGGGAGGTGCATAAGATGGATGTGACAATCAAGGGGATGCAGATACAGGATACGTTGTATTTGTTCAAGGATGCTGCAGCCAGAGCAGCCATGGCAGATTTAAACACTAAGATAGCAATCACGCAAGACGATATCGACGAGGTCTGCGTGACGACAGAGCAGGCAGAAGTGGTAACATCAATAGGAACGGAGGGTGATGCATAATGGCAACAGCATTAACATTAAAACAGGCGATTGCGGCAGTATGGCAGAAATTCATGGGAGTGATTGGTTATGCAGATATTTCCGGCATTGGTGACGGGACGGTCAAGGGCGCCATTGCTGGATTAAATGGGAAGTTTGTGTACGAAGGTCGTGTTGTAAAAATAAATAATTCTAACCTTTGTTATGTATCAAAGCCTGGTTATTCCCTGATTCATGCATCAAACGGAAACTGGGACGGGGCAAATGTATTGATTAAAGGTATAGCCCGACAAGGGATCACCGATATTATATTTTTTGAAGGTGTACACAATGGTGATTTTCAACTCACACTATTGTGGGCGAGGGATGATTAGCCTAATCTATTTCACCTACTGCTATCCATGATATTTCATAACCCTGGCTGCCTATTTCGCCTTGCGGATCGGCAACAAATAAATCTACGCCCGTGGCGGATTCATTCTTAAAAAGAGTAGTTAAACGAGCATCGATGGCTGTATTGCCGTAATTTCGTACTGTCGCAACAACATTTGGTTTTGTACCTGTTTTATATGGTGTTTCAAATGTTACATGTGCAGATCGGAAATAATTATTTACGTTACTTGTTGCAATTAATCCACCCTGTACAAATTGATGTTTTATCTTCCCATTTAATCAATTAACTGATAGATGGGCCAGGAGACTTCCTTATAATATAAGAAAAAAAGGAGGTCTTTATTTATGAAGGAAAAGCTGATATCTGCTGTATTGGAGAAGATGCATGGACATCTGCAGCCCGATCAGGCGACAATGCTGCAGTGGGTGATGTCGGTCGTACTTGATGACTATGAAGTGGAGCGGCGATCTACAGAGGTTACTGTGTACGATGGCAGTGCGGAGGAACATGCAAAACGTTTTTTAGTTGTGAAGCATCTGGCGGGATGCTCCGAGCGGACAATTGTATCATATCAATTTTGTTTGCAAAAATTTATTTTGAATTTACGCAAGCCATTATTAGAAACGGATGCGAACGATGTGCGGAACTATTTGGCACGATACAGGCAGCAAAGAGGGGTAAAAAATACTACGCTGAATAACACAAGATCATGCTTATCATCATTTTTCAGCTGGATGCATGACGAGGGAATTATTGATAAAAACCCGATGCGCCGAATTGGAGTAATAAAAACGCCAAAAGTGATACGCAAACCTTTCTCTGCCGAGGATATGGAAAGGTTGCGCATGGCATGTAAGAGTCAAAGGGACTTGGCACTGGTGGAATTTTTATACTCAACGGGGATCCGTGTCGGAGAAGCCGTCCGGCTGAATCGGAATCAGGTAGATTTTACCGAGGGAGAGTGTGTCGTTTACGGCAAAGGAGCTAAAGAACGGACGGTATTTATCAGTCCCAAAGCCAGCATACATTTACGGCTATACTTGGAATCCAGAACAGACAGTAATCCGGCACTATTTGTGTGGGACAAGAGACCAAACAAGAGGTTGTCAGAGAAGGGAGTATGGGCGATTTGCCAAAAGTTAGGAAGTCGTGCAGGCGTGAAGAACGCACACCCGCACCGATTTCGGAGGACCTTGGCGACCGATGTTTTGTCCAGAGGAATGCCCCTGCAGGAAGCGAGAGAAATACTGGGACATGAAAAAATGGATACCACGCTTCTGTATAGCATAACTAGTAAGATATCAACAAAAGCATCACACAGGAGGTGCATAGCATAAAATAATTTTAATAGATATAGGCATATAAAATCCTGCAGAGATGGAGGTTTTCTTTGTGTGTCTATTTTTGTAACTATATAAATCGGGTTCTGTCTTTGATTAAATGGGAATTATGCCGAATATAATTACGGCGGGGGTGTGTGCCAGAATGAGGGACAAGTTACCGGCAATACTATTACCATTTCTGAGAGTGGCACATATTTAATTTGGGCATTTGCCAAAAATACTGGTACATCAAGTACAGGTTTTACAGAATTATCAATTGTAATTAACGGTACATTATGCCCCTTAGATATTGTCAGCCATGAAGGAGTTAATTTAATCTGCACTGGAATATATATGGGAAATTTCCAAGACGGAGATCAATTGTACCATCGTGTTTTTCAAAATGGGGGATTTCCAGAAACAATTAACGAACGATATTTGCGGATTATTAAGCTTAAATAGTATTAGTTTTTTAAAAATAATGCCGTACATGATACTTCTCCTGCCAATTGACCTGCAAATGTATTTCGCACAACGACATACATATGGTCACCATATCGTTGAAAGCTACATAAGAACTGATCGCCATAATCACTGTCTTTTGATATGACACCTATATATGTATATCCAGTTGGGATATTTAATGATCCCATATTTACGGATCCATCTCCTTTTCCCGGCAAAATTACCGGTGCTGTAAAAGATTGAGTTTTTAACTTCCCATTTAATCAAAGACAGAACTCCCAGCAAGGCCTTCGGGTCTTTTTTTGATGGAGGTAATAGTAAGATGGGAAAATTATTTGATATTGTTCCAATCACGAAAGTAAGCAGGAAGAAAAAATATCCGTATAAAATCGTATTTGCAGATGGCCGGAAGGTGCCACTGCCATCACAGTACGATTTTGATGACAGCAGCTTCATCCGCCGTCATGGCTGCATTATTGCGGCATTTTACATGGGTTTGCGATTTGTCGGCGTAAAAAAATCCATGAAAAGCTGTTTGAAATACCTGCAGGAGAATCATCCAAAGGGTAGTCACATCAATTACAATCTGCGGCAGGTTTGCGCTGCTATCAATAAATTGGCGCCAGGTAGTCCAGCGAAGTTTTACGAAAAAATTTCAAAAGCGGAGATGAAGAAAGCCCTGAAGGCGGGACATATGGTTCTGTACACCGAGAGAAATCCGATACATACATCGGTGATCCTGTGGAATGGCCGGAAATTTAAGAGATTTTCAGATGGCAAATATAAGTCGGTGACTGTAGCCTGGGAAATCCGGAAGCGCTGCGGTGACGGCTGGTACGGCGGCTGCGTTGTTGTTCGGAAACCGGATTAAGAGGAGGATAATGTGGAACAAATTTTATTGCAAACGTATACGGTCGCCCTGCCTATTGTTTTGACAGCACTTATGGGATATGTGGTGTGGCTACTTAAAAAGCAAAAGAAGGACCGTGATGCCAATAGCAGGGGCACAATGCTGCTGCTTCGAGTACAGATTATCGAATACCATGACAAATATGTCCGAGAAGGGAAAATTCCGTCCTACGCCTACGAAAATTTTGACGAGATGTATAGGGCCTATCACGAGCTGGGCGGAAATGGGATGGTTACAAAGATGTACGAAGAGGTACAAGAATTGCACCTGAAACAGAAAGGAGAATGAATATGTTTAAAAATTGCGTATTAAAACCAGATGTAAATACTGTCAAATGGGCAAAATCCGCCGGCATCCGTGCAGTAAAAACGATGGCGCAGGCTGCGATTGGCGCGATAGGCGCGGCCGCCACAATGGGCGCGGTCGATTGGCGCATTGTCGGATCCACTGCGTTGCTGGCCGGGGTGCTGTCATTGCTGACCAGTGTAGCAGGTATCCCAGAGGTAGAAGGGACGGTGAGTGAATAATGGCAGTACAATCAGTCAAGGCCAAAATAAACGGTCAGACAGTTAATTTGACCTATAATGAGGGAACCGGTTTCTGGGAAGCGACGACAACGGCGCCGACATCTTCTTCGTATAATCAGCCTGGACATTATTACGGCGTGGAGATTACGGCTACAGACGATTCTGGCAATGACACGACCATCAACGCATCAACGGGCGATTTCCAAGAAGAATGTCAGCTGGTCGTAAAAGAGAAGGTTGTACCGGTTATCACGATCAACAGTCCAACATCAGGGGCGCATATCACGAACAATAAACCGACCATCCAGTTTAGTATCACAGACGATGATTCCGGAGTAAATCCGGATACGATCACTGTCAAGATTGACAATGGCAGCGCCATATCGACCGGCATCACAAAGACTCCATCCGGCAAGGGATATACCTGTTCGTATACACCGGAAACAGCGCTGGGTGATGGCAGCCATACCATTTACATCAATGCCAGTGACCATGACGGAAATGCGGCGGCCCAGAAGTCGGTGCAGTTTACCGTGGATACAGTGGCACCAACGCTCAATATTTCTTCACCGGCTGATAACTTAAAGACTAATGAAGACTCTGTAACGGTATCTGGTACGACCAATGACGCAACGTCTAGTCCGGTTACATTGACTATTAATGGTGGCCCGGTGACAGTTCAGTCCAATGGTTCATTCAGCAAAGTGGTCAACCTGACTGAGGGCGAGAATACCATTACTATCATCGCCACCGACAGCGCTGGAAAGAGCACGACTATTGTCCGTCACGTAACGAAAGATACTGGGGCACCGGTATTTGTAAGCGTGGAAATTGTTGATAATCCGGTGGATGCCGGGGATACATATGTGATCCGCGTCAAAGTTACGGACTAAGCCTATGGTTGTTCGACTGGAAGGCAAAGTGCAGGGACAGGATATCATATTTAAGCATGTGAAGGGGGATGACTGGGAGGCGGTCATCCCCAAAAATCTGACAGGTATCTATATCATAGAATTGACAGCCTATGATGACAATGGAAATACGGCATTTACGACACGGTATATCTTAACAGTAGATTTGGATGCGTTATGTATCCATCTGGAACCGTACCCTTTCTGGGCTGATATATTGCCAGATACTTTTTGTGCGAATATCCTGCCCGGGAATTATTACGCGCGGCTATGTCATGGGGGTGATAGTATAAATAGTTTGAGAATTGTGATGGATTTAGGAGAGACCCGGCATGTGCAATTAAAAATCTGTTCATCGGTGAAGGATGATTTCAATATTCTGGACGCCACCTACGTGCTGCAGAAAATGGGCGATCAGGAAGCGGAAGACAGCGGAAGATGCGTGATCCGGGAGCACATCATCGATACAGTCATCACCCCGAAAGAATCTGGTACATATATATTCCGGGTGACCTATACCATTGCTGATGAGGTTTTAATCGACACGGTGGAAGTGAAGGTGATGGGATGACAGCCAACATAAAAATAACAGGCGTAAATATCACGCCGAATCCGGCGCAGACAAAAGCGACAATCCGGATGTCTGTAAAGGTAGAAAAGAAATTGTTCGGTCTGTCCACGGCGTCTGGAAAGATTCTGATTCGCGCCGACGGCAGGCCGATCGTAACGACGAAGGGGTGATGATATGGACGAAGGAATTTTAATCAAAGATTTGACATCGACCAGTACGCTGTCTGATACAGAATATATGATAACTGGCTCATCGGACATCAAGAAAATTTCTATGGCCAATTTTATTTCCCAAGTAAAAGCAAAGCTGGGCTATGGGGATATCACGCAAGACGATATCAATGAGATTTGTGTAACGACAGAAGGAGAGTGATTAGTATGGCATTGAAATTTAAAACGCAAACAGCGCATAAAAGCAATTACGGCAGTACCAGAAGCGAAAGCAGCATCAAATATATTGTTATTCATTATACAGGTAACAATGGCGATACTGCCGCCAATAACTGCACATATTTCCAGGGCGCAAACCGGCATGCCTCTGCTCACTACTTCGTGGACGGCGGGGCGTATGTTTATAATTCCGTGCCGGTCAAATCGGTGGCATGGTCTGTTGGCAGATTTTATTCGCAGTCTGGTGGCGCCGGAAGTTTTTACAAAAAATGCACCAATGCAAATAGTCTGTCAATAGAAATGTGCAATTGCGTGAAATCTGTTCCGGATGACGTTTTTGACCAGACGGTGGAGCTGACAAAATATCTGATGAAAAAATATGATATCCCTGCCAGCCGTGTTATCCGTCACTGGGACGTCAACGGGAAATCCTGTCCGGCGCGATGGATGGGCAAAAATAACGATGGCTGGGAAGACTTCAAAGATGCAATCAAAGAAAATGATGATTACTTAAAAGAAAGGGTGGAAGGCGTGAAGTATTTTAGCAAAAATAAAAAAGCAAATGATATTAAGGAATTTCTGCACAATCGGGAATTCGGAGCAGGAGAGAATAATCTGTCAAAGATTGCAGCAGCGAACTGCGAGTCAAAAGAATTAAAAGATGCCATGTTTGCTTTGGCTGAGAAAGGGCTGCTGATTAAGCCCGACGGATTAAACAAAAAAGACGATTAATGTCAAATTTTTACTGAATATGTATTGACATTTTTTTACAAGTGCGATATTATTTTAACAGCATTAGAAAAAAATGTAAAAAGTACAAAAGAGAATAAAATACAAAAGATACTGGAGCCTGTGGGAGATATTCTCACAGGCTCTATTGGGTTAAAAAAGTTCTACACCTACAAGCCATCCGGACCTCCGAACTGCGTAATGATCGCTTTCGCCATCTGTGCGTCCGTCCGGCGGATGTTTACCGGATATTGCAGTCTTTTTTCATAATTAAACATTTAACAATCCCCCTCCCAAGGCCAAGGCTGTGTCGCCCATTTCCACGTATCATCGTGTGATGCTTCATTTAGTGTGAGCGGTCCGAAACGCACAGAATATTCGTGAAGTGCCTGCTGCCTGGCTTTATTGAAATGATGAAAATATTCAAGAGCTTCCGCGTCGTCCGGGTGGGTGTCCAGGTACAGTGAGGCGTCCAGAGCGGCGAAGCTTACCGCATCGATATAAAATAAAAGATTTTTCTTTTCCATCTTAGACATTATTTCATGCATCTCCTTCCCGTAAAAGGTAAATTGAGTTCTTTAAAGATTGTGCCCTCCATGAGTGCGTCTTCTGCTTTATATATATTTTTCCAGCTCTGCCACGGCACGTAGGCCATAGCCAGCGGAAGCGAATCTACATTTTTAACGGCAGTTTGATGCTGATGCTCAAAGCAGGTATTCATTCCTTCCATGTCCGGCTCCTTTCGGATAATTTGTACAATATCAGTATATGTAGAAACAGAGTGAGTGCGACAGGGAATCGCAGGAGCCACGATAAAAGTGTCATAACAGAGTATCGTCTTATGGATAACCGCCCCTTGCATTTTTGAAAAAAAAGGTTACAATATATTAGATGTTTTGTAAACGTTTTAAAATGGAAAGGAATGAGAAGCATGACAAAGATAGATATTATATCCGGTTTCCTGGGAGCCGGTAAAACCACGTTGATTAAGAAGCTGATCGCAGAGGCGCTGCAGGGACAGAAGGTTGTACTCATTGAAAATGAGTTCGGTGAGATCGGTATTGACGGCGGCTTTTTGAAAGAGTCCGGCATTCAGATCAATGAGATGAATTCCGGATGCATCTGCTGTTCTCTGGTTGGAGATTTTAACGCGGCGCTCAAAGATGTACTGTCCCAGTACGAGCCGGACCGGATCATCATTGAGCCGTCAGGCGTTGGCAAGCTGTCCGATGTTATCAAGGCGGTGCAGAAAGTTGTGGATGGAGAAAATGTGATACTTGACAGCTACATTACTGTTGCGGATGTGAAGCGCGCGAAAATGTATCTGAAGAACTTCGGCGAGTTCTACAAGAACCAGGTACAGTATGCCAGCACGATCATTTTAAGCCGTACTCAGGATGTGAAAGAAGACAAACTGGAGAAAACTATTGAGCTGATCCGCACGCTCAATGACCGCTCCCCGATTGTCACAACCCCATGGGAGGATATCACCGGGGCGCAGATTCTTGAAGTTATGGAAGGAAAGAATGATTTCGCTGAAGACCTTCTTCGCGAGGCGGAGATCTGCCCGGAATGTGGTCACCATCACCATGAAGGCGAGCACTGCCACGACCACGAGCATGATCATGAACATGACCACGGCCATGAAGGCCATGACCATGAAGAACACCTCCACGATGGCGGGCACTGCCATCACGAAGAGCACCATCACGACCATGATCATCATGATCACTGCGGCTGCGAGGGGCACGATCACCATCATCATGGTCATGAGGGCCATCACCACGCCGATGAAGTGTTCACAAGCTGGGGAAAAGAGACGCCGAAGAAATTTACGGAAGAGCAGGTTCGGGGTATTCTTGAGAAGCTGGCTGATGAAGACAGCAGAGAGTACGGTATTATCCTGAGAGCCAAGGGTATTGTGCCGGATGAAAACGGTAAATGGCTGCATTTTGATCTGGTTCCTGGCGAGGAAGAGGTACGGTACGGTGCTGCGGAATATACGGGAAGGATCTGTGTCATTGGTTCTGAGCTGAAAGAAGATAAGCTTGCGGAGCTGTTTGGATTATAGAATCTGACGGAGGATAGTTATGCCGGGAAAGAAAGAAATGGAGATTCCTGTTTATGTGTTTATGGGTTTTCTGGAGAGTGGAAAGACCTCATTTATTCAGGACACACTGGAAGAAGATTATTTTAATAACGGAGAGAGGACGCTTCTGTTTGCCTGCGAGGAAGGCATGGAGGAGTATGACGAGGAGCTGTTGAAGAAGACCAATACTACCCTTGTGTATGTTGAGGAGGAAGAGGATTTTAATAAAGATTTCCTCATCAGTAAAGTGCTGCAGTATTATCCGGACCGGGTAATCATTGAGTATAACGGTATGTGGTCTGTTGAGCGGATGATGACGGAGATGGACGATACGCCGCTGCTGGTGTTCCAGACTATCGTGACGGTCAACGGAGAGACTTTTGATCTGTATATGAACAATATGCGCTCCCTGGCGGTGGAAATGTACAAAATTGCAGAGATGGTCATTATCAACCGCTGCACGGCAGAGATGCCGCGGGCGACCTGGCGAAGAAGCATCAAGGCAGTGAACCGCCGTGCGCAGGTGTTGTTTGAATCGGTGGATGACGACGATATGGGAGAAGAGGATGATACGCTTCCTTTCGACATTGAAGGTGATGAGATTCATCTTGAGGATGAGGATTACGGTATCTGGTTTGTGGACGCCATGGAGCGGCCGGAGGTTTATGACGGAAAGACCATGGTCATGAAGACAAGGGTTTTTAAATCAATCCATCTGCCAAAGGGTTGCTTTGTGCCGGGGCGTCATGCCATGACCTGCTGTGCCGACGATATCCAGTTTATCGGATATCTCTGCCACACGAATCATGCCAAGTCATCTACCATAAAGTCGTTAAAGAATAAGATGTGGGTGAATCTGACAGCGGAAGTCCGCATTGAATATAATAAGGAATACGGCGAAGAAGGACCGGTGCTCTACGCCAAGAGAGTGGAGGCGGCGGAGCCGCCGGTGGACGAACTGGTTTACTTCTAAAAGAGATAGAAAATCAACGAAAATATACTTGTTTTTTGCTGGGAAATGTACTATACTTACCCCAATTGGATAATATAAATCAGGGGAGTTCATGAGATGAGCTGAGAGTAAGGTGACACCTTAGACCCTTTTAACCTGTTGGATAATGCCAGCGTAGGAAGTATTTATGATGTTTTTTGCGTCCGCATTATGCGGGCGTTTTTTTAGTTCAAAGGAGGAAGATAAGATGAACGCGAGTGTTGCAATTCAGGTTTTACCAAATGTACAGGACGAAAATGAAGTTATCCGTATTGTCGATGAGGTGATCGACTACATTAAGTCTACAGGACTCAGTTACTATGTGGGACCGTGTGAGACTTCTATTGAGGGTGATTATGATCAGCTCATGGAAATTGTGAAAAACTGTCAGATTGTGGCTGCCAAGGCTGGCTGCAAGGCCATGAACACCTATGTGAAGATTTCTTATAAGCCGGAAGGAGACGTGCTGACCATTGACAAAAAGGTTACAAAACATCACCAGTAAGCTTCCGGCGGCAGCGGCTCTGGCACTCATCGTGCTGTTCTGGTTCATTTTGAGCGAGACCGGCATTGTGCCTGGCTATATGCTCCCGTCGCCGGTGGACGTGGTGAAAGCGCTGATCGGAGATTTTCCAATTATCATGGAGCATGCGCGTACTACGCTGCAGGAAGCGTTTTACGGTCTCTCCATCGGAATTATTCTGGCGTTTATTACCGCTACGCTGATGGATCATTTTCTGATTCTTAACAGGGCATTTTATCCAATTATGATTATTACTCAGACCATCCCGACCATTGCCATTGCTCCGGTGCTGGTTTTGTGGATGGGCTTTGGGATGGCGCCGAAGATTACTCTGGTGGTCATTACTACATTTTTTCCGATCACGGTGGGACTCCTGGACGGATATAAAAGTGTTGACAGGGATTCCATTGATCTGATGCGGGCCATGGGAGCGACAAAGCTCCAGATTTTCTGGCATGTGAAGATTCCGGCGGCCATGCCGCAGTTTTTTGCGGGACTCAAGATTTCCGCCTCCTACGCAGTGGTAGGCGCGGTTATTTCAGAATGGCTGGGTGGTTTTGTGGGACTCGGCGTTTATATGACCAGAGTAAAACAGGCATATGCCTTTGACAAAATGTTTGCCGTCATCATTTTCATTGTGGTCATCAGCCTGCTGCTGATGGCGGTGGTAAATGTGATACGGCGAGTATCCATGCCGTGGATGGCGGTGGAAGAAAGAGGAGAGAAAGATGAAAAAGAATAATTGGAAAAAAGCAGTATCCGTTATGTTGGGGGCGGCAATGCTCCTGGGACTTACCGCCTGCGGTTCCGCGGGCAATGAAGCGTCTTCCACAGGAGAGGACAAAGAACTGACAAAAATTACTTTTTGCCTGGACTGGACGCCAAATACCAATCACACCGGTCTGTATGCGGCTCAGGCACTGGGCTATTATGAGGATGCAGGTCTGGAAGTGGAGATCGTGCAGCCGCCGGAAAATGGAGCGGCAACCATGTGCGCTTCCGGACAGGCGCAGTTCGCCATTGAGGCACAGGATACCATGGCGGCAGCTCTGGATTCCGATGAGCCGCTGGGTATTACGGCCGTAGCTGCAGTGCTGCAGCATAATACTTCAGGAATCATTTCCAGAGCAGGCGAAGGCATTGACCGTCCAAAGGGACTGGAAGGAAAGACTTATTCCACCTGGGAATCTCCGATTGAACTGGCAACTCTGGAGACTGTTGTAAAAGAGGACGGCGGTGATTTCAGCAAAGTGACGCTGATTCCAAATGATATCACCGATGAGCCGGCGGCGCTGGAAGCAAAACAGACTGACGCCATCTGGATTTTCTACGGATGGGGAGGCATTAACGCCGAGCTGCGGGGAATGGATTTTGATTACTGGAACTTCCGGGATATCAATTCCGTATTTGACTATTATACGCCGGTCATCATTGCCAACGATGATTTTCTGAAAGAATCCCCGGATGTGGCAAAGGCATTTCTTTCGGCAACAGCCAAAGGTTATGAGTACGCTGTGGAAAATCCTCAGGAAGCGGCTGATCTGCTCATGGAGGGGGACAACACAGGTTCTCTGTCCGGTTCTCAGGATCTGGTTTATGCCAGTCAGGAATGGATTTCAGAGCAGTATGTGTCCGATGCGGCATCCTGGGGCGTTATCGATCCGGCAAGATGGGACGCCTTCTATACATGGCTCTATGAAAATAAGCTGACCGATAATGATCTGACCGGAATTGGTTATTCCAATGATTATCTGCCGCAGTAAATGCCGCGGTTTATGAATTGGCGCGGTTATGCTGTCCGCCCCTTGGCGGGCAGCAGATTATGCGGAATTTCTGAAAGACTGCAATAATAAAGGAAACGATCATGACATTATTAAAAGCAGAACATATCACAAAAAAATACAGCGGAAGAACAATCATTGAGGACATCAGCATCGATCTTCAGGAGGGCGAGCTGGTGTCGTTGCTGGGCGTGAGCGGCGCGGGAAAGACCACGCTGTTTCATGTCCTTTCCGGACTGGTGGCGCCGGAGGAGGGCCGCGTTCTTCTGTCCGGAGAGGATATTACGGCGAAGCCGGGACGAATCAGTTATATGATGCAGAAGGACCTGCTTCTGCCTCACAAAAAAATCATTGACAACGTATCTTTGCCGCTGGTTTTAAAAGGAGAAAAGAAAAAGGACGCCAGAGAGAAAGCAGATCCGCTCTTTGAGGAGTTTGGTCTGGAAGGTACCCAGTATCAGTACCCAAGTCAGCTTTCCGGCGGCATGCGCCAGCGGGCGGCGCTGCTTCGTACCTACCTGTCATCCGACGGCGTAACTCTTCTGGACGAACCTTTCAGTGCTCTTGACACTATCACCAAGTCGAATATCCACCGGTGGTATCTGGACGTCATGGAGCACATTAATCTGTCCACTCTTTTCATCACCCATGATATTGACGAGGCAATCCTGCTGTCAGACCGCATCTATATCTTAAACGGCAGACCAGGCAGGATAACTGAAGAAATTGTCATCGAAGAAAAGAAACCGAGACAGGCCGACTTTAATCTGAGCGACGCTTTCTTCCGATATAAACGTGAGATCATCGGCAGGCTTGCTCTGGAGGAAGAGCAGGAAAAATAAGGATCTGTCGGGGTGGAAACTGCAGGTTTCGATAAAATCTGAGGACGAAGGGACAGACGAGATATGATGCCTCAAATCTCTGTCTTATTGCATCGCTAAGATTGTGGCGAAACGCCCGTTCCATCTCGACGGCATCTGTGCCATTATTAAATCCCTACTATTCTTTTTTATCACATATCTGTTTTATACGAATCTTTTTATTTCTCTGAATAAACCCCAATGAAGATATATAGATAAATAATAAGAAAACTGCGGGGCGGCCCCGTAAGAACTCGTAAAAATTTAGTACTTGACTATACATAGTACCTAGTATAATATAGTATTCACAAGAACGCAGTAGCCTGCGCGCCGAACAATACATTTATGGGTCAATGCGCATACCCATGAGGAAGGAGTGGAGGAATGAATGCACAATTTAAAAAGGGGGTTCTGGAACTGATGGTTCTGGCCGCCGTTTCCAGCCGGGATATGTATGGATATGAGCTGGTGGCGGAGGTGTCCAAGGTGGTCAATGTGAAAGAGGGGACGATTTATCCGATTTTAAAACGTCTGACCAACGAGCATTATTTTGAGACGTATCTGAGGGAATCCAGCGAGGGGCCGCCGCGAAAATATTATCATCTGACCGCCGCGGGAATCATGCATCTGGATGAGACCAGAAAAGAATGGAAAGAATTTTGCCGGAATGTCAATGGATTTTTAAAGGAGCAGGGATATGAATAAGAAGGAATTTTTAAATGTAATGGAAAAGAGGCTCTCTGTGCTGGAGGCGCAGGAGAGGGAGGATATGCTGTCGGAGTATGCACAGCATATCGAATTGAAAATGGAGAGCGGAATGAGCGAGCAGGAGGCTATTGATGATTTTGGAGATATTGACAGCCTCATTGCGGAGATTTTAGAAGCATATCACATTGATCCGTCTTATAAAGAGCAGCAGAAAAAGGGAGCTGCCGAGGGAATTGGTAAAAAAGCCAGCGGAATGTTTAATAAGTCCAGACAGTCCCTTTCTAATTTTATGGAACAGCAGAAGGAAAAGCAGGAGCAGAGGATGGAACAGAAGCGGAAGGAAGACTTGGAAAAACCGCCCCGTTGGAGACGAAAAGAAGAGGGGGAAGGCAGCGACAGCCGGAGCCGTGATGTGGCGAAGGCGGCAGCAAAGAAAACCGGAGAGATTATAAAAAAGCTTTTGATCATCTGCGTAAAAATTCTGCTGGTTTTGGTACTGCTTCCATCTGCTTTCATGGCGCTGTCATCTATGTTTGGCTTTGGAGTTATGGCTGTTTTGCTGCTGCAGGGCTATCCGCTTTTTGGAGCGGCTCTGGTGATGTTGGGATGTGTGATGGGTTTCGGCGCCCTCAGCCTTTTCATTGTAACATTTATTATCAGCAGATGGACTGAGAGAAAGGATGTGGAAGCATGAGCGGCATTAAAAATGAAAATGTAAAAAAGAGAGAAAGAAACAGAATGGAAAAGAAATTGAGCGCAAGAAAAATATTGGTCATCGTGTTTGTCGCCGGCGCCCTCTTATGCGGCATCGGAACGGGAATCAGTCTTGTTGAGTATTCTTCTTTTGAATATCTGGGAAAGAAAAATATTGGGGGCAATGATGTGGAGACAAAGATGATCATGGAGAATTTGTACCGGGGAACGGACGGGAACGGCAAAGTATACATTCACTCTTATTATGGAGAGGACTCTAAGGTTACAGTCGAGACATCCAAAGATGTTCCGAAAGACCAGATTCAGTTTGTGGTGGAATACAATCCGAATAATGTGAAAGATATTGTCATCGACCGGGAGGAGCTGGAAGGAAACGATCCGTATTATGAAGGATATTACGATTCCTATTATGGAGATGTGAAATATTCCGTGGAAAATGAAACTGTGACAGCCTCAGAGGAAGCGACAACGGTGACGGATTCGTCCGCCGCGCAGAACGGACAGCAGGCAGGCGCACAGACGGACATACAGCCGCAGACATATATTACCTATATGATCAATCCGGTGATGGCGCAGGAGAGCGGACTGGAAGTATTCTTTACTTATAAAGATGAAATTCTTCAAAATATAAAGGAAAAAAGATTTTATGAATATGAATACCCGTCCATTCAGTCAGTGAAGGTACTGGTGCATCCATCAAATAAAGATGTGGTATCGTTGTATTAAATGGTGTGGTATCGCTGTATCAAAAATGAAGAAAAGCGGAGGCAGAATACGGATGCCTCCGCTATCTTTTTGCGAGTGACATTGCCGCGGCAGTCTTTATTGCCGGGAATGTCAGAGCAAAGAGAACATTTGGAAATATTTCCGCAAAATTTTACTGATATGTGAGAAATCACACAACAAAAATTTGCAATTTGTATAAGAATGTATCAAGAAATTATGTCTGTTAATGTTTGACCCCCTCTTGTGGAAATGTTATAATTTAAACAGATTTGTATGCTCTTTTTTATCAAATGAGCGAAACCTTCGGATGCGGGTTTTGAAAAAAATGTGTGCTGTACGAGAGATGGCTGGACAGCACACAGGAAAGGATGGAAACATATGAAGTTTGTAGCGGGTGTTGATATTGGCAATGCGACGACGGAGGTCGCTCTTGCCAGAATTGAAGGAAAAGATATACAGTTTCTTGCCAGCGGTATCGGGCCTACGACCGGTATTAAAGGTACATTAAAGAATATCAACGGTGTGTTCATGTCATTGAATAATGCTCTGAAAAAGGTGGGACTGGAGTATTCGGATCTGGATGAGATTCGGATTAACGAGGCGGCTCCGGTAATCGGAGATGTGGCCATGGAGACGATTTCAGAGACTATCATCACAGAATCGACAGTGATCGGTCATAATCCGAGTACGCCGGGAGGTACAGGTATTGGCGTGGGTACGTCGGTTCTGGTTACGGAACTTTCAAAGATCACGGAGGAGAAAGATGTTATCGTCGTGATTCCGGCCTGTGTGGATTTTGCCGAGGCAGCCCGCCTGATGAACGAGGCCAAAAAGAATGTGACGATACAGGGGGCTATCGCCCAGACTGATGACGGTACATTGATTACCAATCGTCTGGACAAAAAGGTTCCGGTCATTGACGAGGTTACTATGATCGATAAGGTGCCTTTGGGCATGGAATGTGCTATTGAGGTTGCGCCGATTGGAAGTGTTGTCTCTGTCCTTTCTAATCCTTATGGAATCGCTACTCTGTTTCAGCTTTCTTCCGAGGAGACAAAGCGGGTCGTTCCGATCGCCCGTTCTCTGATAGGAACCCGTTCCGGCGTGGTCATTAAGACGCCGGAAGGAGATGTGAAGGAGAGAAGCATCAAAGCGGGAACCATCACTGTCATCGGAAGTAAAAAAGAAGTGGAAGTGGACGTGGACGAAGGTGCGGAGCGGATCATGGAGGGCATCGCATCTATTCCGGATATTGAGGATATCCAGGGTGAAGTCGGAACCAATGCGGGAAATATGCTGGATAAGGTTCGCCGGGTAATGGCAAATCTGACAGATAAACATAAAAGAGATATCAAGATTCAGGATTTATTGGCTGTGGATACTTTTAATCCGCAGAAGGTCAAAGGTGGTATCGCTGATGAGTTTTCTCTGGAGAACGCCGTAGGTATCGCCGCCATGGTAAAATCGGACCGTCTCCAGATGGAGATTATCGCCCGTGTGCTTTCTGAGAAGCTGAATGTACCTGTATATGTGGGCGGCGTGGAAGCTGACATGGCTATCAAAGGCGCTCTTACTACACCGGGAACCAGTACTCCTCTGGCTATTGTGGACATGGGAGCAGGTTCTACGGACGCTTCTATTATTAACCGGGAAGGAAAAGTGAAACTGATTCATCTTGCCGGAGCCGGCAACATGGTTTCACTGCTGATCCAGTCTGAGTTGGGACTGGATGACTTTGAACTGGCGGAAGATATCAAAAAGTATCCTGTGGCTCTGGTGGAGAGTTTGTTCCATATCCGCCATGAGGACGGTACGGCGCAGTTCTTTGACAAACCTCTGGACACCTCTGTCTTTGCAAAGGTCGTTCTGGTGAAGGATGATGGAGAGCTTGTTCCTCTGGAGGGAATGGAATCCATGGAAAGAGTGCGCCAGGTGCGTATGGAGGCTAAGAAAAAAGTTTTTGTTACCAATGCTGTACGCTCCTTATCCAAGGTCAGCCCGACCGGTAATCCAAGAGATATTCAGTTTGTGGTTATGGTTGGCGGGTCTGCCCTCGACTTTGAGATACCAAATATGGTGACTGACGCATTGTCCGATTACGATATTGTTGCCGGACGAGGCAATATCAGGGGGTGTGAAGGACCAAGAAACGCGGTGGCAACAGGACTTGCTCTTGCCTGCGTGGAAGAAGAATAATATAGCCGGCAGTGTCAGGCTGCAGGAACGGGCGAACTTCTTTTTTGTGAAGTTCGCCCGTTCTGCACTTATAGCAGGATACTGTAGTTTATTAAAATTTTCTGCAAAAACTTCGTTGTGTTGACATAAAACAAGGGCTTCTTTATAATACTAACAACAATAAAAGATGATGGAAGGATAGTAAATATGGGAAAAATTCAGATTATTACAGATTCGGCCAGTGATATTTCTTATGAGAATGAGAAAAAGTATAACATACACATTATTCCGTTTCCGGTGGTCATAGGCGATCAGTCCTATCTGAGCCGGGTGGACATGGATAATGAGGGATTTTATAAACTGATGGAAGAACACGATGACATTCCAAAAACTTCACAGATTACTTCTTACCAGTTTGAGGAATTGTATTACGAATATTATCAAAAAGGGTGTACAGAAATTATCCTCGTGTTGATTAATTCCAAAGGTTCTGCCACATATCATAATTCTCTTCTGGCGATAGACACGTTTTTTGAGGAGCATCCGGAATGTGAAGGAAAAATATCCATTCACAGCCATGATGGCCGCAGCTATTCAGGAGCTTACGGGCAGCCGGTACTTACAGCCGGGCAGATGGCAGAGGATGGAGCATCCGCTGATGAAATCAATGAATATCTGGAAAAGATTCTCGTGCGCCGCTGTGTATATTTTGGTATTTATAACCTGAAATATGCGGGCAAGTCCGGAAGGATTCCAAGCGCCGCCGCTTTTGTGGGCGACAAACTGGGGATCAAACCGATCATGAAGATCTGGGGTAATGAAATCACTACTGCTGCAAAATGCAGAGGAGAGAAAAAAGTGGTGGCGAAAATTGCTGACATGGCGGTGGCGGACATGGAGCCGGGATCTGCATATCAGGTTGTGTACGGCAGTGACAGAAGCTGTGCGGACGAGATGATTCAGAAGATGACAGAGAAAGTCGGATATGGCCCGACAGAGGTTTATCAGATTGGTGTGGCTATTGCGGCTAATGCCGGTCCGAAGGTATCCGGAGTTCTTTTTGACATGAAACAGTGACCGAACGGAGTAGGAAGGGGGAGGGAAACATTGAAGGATCAGAAGAAAAGAATTTCCATTCTCGGAGATTCTGTCAGTACATTTGCAGGCATTACGCCGCCGGAAGCTCTATTTTATGATGCCTGGAGACAGGAAGAGACGGGCGTGACAAGTCCGGATGACACCTGGTGGATGCAGGTCATACAGGGAATGGGCGGCATACTGGGCGTTAATAATTCTTATGCGGGGAGCACGGTTTCCGGCGGATTTATGACTTCCGGTACATCAGAGAAACGTTTGAGGACTCTGAGTGCGGAGGGAGAACCGGATATGATCCTTGTGGCTATGGGAGCCAATGACTGGGGATTTGGCGTTCATCCTCAGGAATTTGAATATGAGTACCGGAGAATGCTTCAGCGAATGAAACGTCTGTATCCCCGGGCAGAGATCTGGTGTGCGACGATCCTCAGAGGAAAGCCGGTGCCGGAAGAAGAAATGTTTTTCAATGTGGATGATGTGATCTCGCCGAATATTTATTCGGATATCATACGCAGGATCGGAACGGAAGAGGCTGTACATCTGGCGGATGTGTCCGGCTACCATATGGAATACGAAACAATTGACGGAGTACATCCGAACCGTGAGGGAATGAAAATGATTGCCTGCCTGTGGCTGAAAGAACTGCAAAAATGAAATATTTATTAGCTTAAATTGCATTTTTTTTAAAACCTCATGATAAAACATAGAAAATCTGCAGAATCTGTGATACAATGATTGCAATTGCAGAGGCAGAAAGGAAGTTGTGAGTTATGGAAAAGAAAAATTTGGACTGGAGTTCCATAGGATTTAATTATCGGCAGACAGATTTAAGATTTGTGTCAAATTATAAAGACGGCGCCTGGGATGAAGGAACCATAACAGACGACGCCAATGTAGTGATCAACGAATGTGCCGGTGTGCTTCAGTATGCGCAGACTTGTTTTGAAGGTCTGAAAGCTTATACAACGGAAGACGGAAAAGTGGTTTGTTTCCGTCCGGATTTAAATGCGTCTCGTATGGCCGACAGCTGCAGAAGACTTGAGATGCCGGTTTATCCGGAGGATAAATTTGTGGATGCGGTGGTGAAGACAGTTCACGCTAATCTTGCCTACGTTCCGCCATTTGGTTCCGGTGCGACTCTGTATATCCGTCCGTATATGTTTGGTTCGAATCCGGTTATCGGAGTAAAACCGGCAGACGAATATCAGTTCCGTGTATTTGTTACACCGGTAGGCCCGTACTTCCAGGGCGGCGTTAAGCCGGTGACTATCCGTGTCAGTGATTATGACCGTGCGGCTCCACATGGAACCGGACATATCAAGGCAGGGCTTAACTATGCCATGAGTTTATATCCGATTATGGAAGCGCACCGCCAGGGATTTGATGAGAATATGTATCTGGATGCTGCTACGAGGACAAAGGTAGAGGAGACTGGCGGAGCCAACTTTATCTTCATCACAAAAGACGGCAAACTGGTAACACCGAAGTCAGACAGTATCCTGCCTTCCATTACCCGTCGTTCGATTGTTTATGTGGCTGAGCATTATCTGGGAATGGAAGTGGAGCACAGAGAGGTATACTTTGATGAAGTAAAAGATTTTGCGGAATGTGGTCTTTGCGGCACTGCCGCCGTTATCTCTCCGGTTGGAAAGATTGTAGATCACGGCAGCGAGATCTGTTTCCCGAGCGGAATGGATGAGATGGGTCCGGTCACCAAGAAGCTTTATGATACTCTGACAGGCATCCAGATGGGACATATTGAAGCGCCGGAAGGATGGATCAAGGTGATTGCCGAATAGTTTTGCCGGAAGATATCTGTCCGGTAAATCCCTGTCAGGCGATTGCATCAGATAATATATAACAATACAGAAGACTCTGTCTATAACAGGAAGATTTTGAAAAAGGTTTTCCGAATAGGCAGAGTTTTTTTATGCATAATAGCTAAAGATATGTAAATTAAAGCTGATTTTTATGTGATTTTATGATATACTGTATTAAACCAAACGTAGGGAGGATTTACAGATGCAGGACAATAAACAGAAAAAAAATAAAAAGCAGAGTAATGAGTCGGCTTACAGTTTTATAACAGAATTTGATCAATATCTTTTTGGACAGGGAACCCACTATGATTTATATAATAAGCTGGGAGCGCATCCCATGACCATAGAGGGGCAGAAGGGGGTATTTTTTGCCGTTTGGGCGCCGAATGCCCGGAAGGTTTCCGTTGTGGGAAATTTCAACCGCTGGGACAGAGAAGCGCATCTGATGAAGAGAACAGAACCGATGGGCATCTACGAACTGTTTATTCCAGATCTGTCAGAGGGGGAGATCTACAAATACTGCGTCACGACAAAACAGGGCAATGAAGTTTTAAAGACGGATCCTTACGCCTTCCAGATGGAGAAGAGACCGAATAATGCGTCTGTGGTAACAGATATCTCTGATTTCAAGTGGGGCGATAAGAAATGGATGGAACACCGGAGCAAGTTTGATGTGCGGAAGGATCCGATGTTTGTTTACGAGGTACATCCGGGTTCCTGGAAGAAACATCCGATTACCGATGAGGATGAGGATGGATATTACAACTATCGGGAGCTGGCTGTGGAACTGGCAAAATATGTGCAGGAGATGGGATATACCCATGTGGAACTGATGGGTATTGCGGAACATCCGTTTGACGGTTCCTGGGGGTATCAGGTGACCGGATATTTTGCTCCGACGTCCCGCCACGGATCTGCTCAGGATTTTCAGTATTTTGTAAATTATCTGCATGAACATAAGATCGGCATTATTCTTGACTGGGTGCCGGCACATTTCCCGAGGGATGCTTTCGGACTGGCGGAGTTTGACGGTACATGCCTTTATGAGTATGCGGATACAAGAAAAGGAGAGCACCCGGACTGGGGTACTAAAGTATTTGACTACGGCAAGACGGAAGTAAAGAATTTCCTGATCTGCAACGCGCTGTATTGGATTGAGAAATATCATATTGACGGACTCCGTGTGGACGCTGTTGCTTCCATGCTCTATCTGGATTACGGCCGCAGAGACGGAGAATGGGTGGCCAATATGTACGGCGGCAACGAGAACCTGGAGGCTATCGAGTTCTTCAAGCACCTGAATACGGTGGTGGAAGGACGGAACCCGGGCGCGGTCATGATCGCAGAGGAATCCACCGCATGGCCGAAGGTGACGGACAAGGCCGAGTACGGCGGACTGAACTTCAGCCTCAAATGGAACATGGGATGGATGCATGATTTCCTTGAGTACATGAAGCTGGATCCTTATTTCAGAAAATATAATCACAATAAGATGACATTTGCCATGATGTACGCCTACGCGGAGAACTATATGCTTGTTCTCTCCCACGATGAGGTGGTGCATCTGAAATGTTCCATGCTGGAGAAGATGCCGGGACTTTACGACGACAAGTTCCGCAACCTGATGGTGGGCTACGCATTCATGACCGGACATCCGGGCAAGAAGCTTCTCTTCATGGGACAGGACTTCGGCCAGCATCAGGAGTGGAGCGAGGCCAGAGAGCTTGACTGGTTCCTGCTGGAGAAAGACAGAAACCGCCAGCTCCAGAACTTCGTCCGGGCGCTGCTGCACATTTACAGAAAGAATAAATGTCTCTACGAGTACGACTGCTATCCGGAAGGATTTGAGTGGATCAACGCCAACGACGGTGACCGGAGCATCTTCTCCTTCACCAGACATTCTGAAAACGGCAAGAATAATCTGCTCTTCGTCTGCAATTTTACGCCGGTGGCAAGACCTGATTACCGGGTAGGAACTACCTGCCGCAGAAAACACACGCTGATATTAAACAGCGACGCTGCAGAGTTCGGCGGCTCCGGTCAGAAGCGTCCGGAGATCTACAAACCGGTGAAGAAAGCCTGCGATGACCGTAAGTATTCTATTGCGTATGATCTTCCGGCATACGGAGTGGCGATCTTTAAATATTGATACAGGATTCCGCCGATGGCAGCGCTGTCGGCGGAGTTGTCGTTTATTTAGTGATTTCAGGAGATAATATGGCAGACAGGAAAGACAGAATTATTTTACATTGGAAGAAAGTTGCTTTTAAGGGATGGTTTCTCGTGCCGGGTGAGTATACAGGAAGGCTTGACGGGCCGGAGCTTGAGGTGGAGCTGGCAGTATCGGAGGAAGAGAAAGGCGCTCAGCCGGCGCGTACCTTTCGTGTATTCCAGCAGAAGGCCGGAACCTATGGCGCGTACAGCGACTATATGACCCGCCACGGCTGTGCCTGCTGCTCTCTGACTACGCTGCTGGCGGCTTATGTGCCGCGGTATCGTGCGCTTCGTCCGGATGAGACCATCGCCCGGGTGGAGAGAGAACATTTTGATGAGAGAGTATGGAAGAAAAATTACGGGAAGCATATCGCCCGGCAGATGCCTGTCTCCTTATATGGTATTTCCCGGATTCTTACGGACTGCGGCATCTCCCATCGATATGTGGGCGATTTTAAAGACGAGGATGCTGTGAATGAGATTCGGGCGCACCTGCGTTCCGGCCGGCCGGTGGTGGTGGAGACCAGCCGTATGAAAAGGCAAAATGGCAGAATCGTCCGGTGGTTTGACAAGAAGTTTGCCGGTTCTTATCACACTATGATTCTTCTGGGCGAAGATGAGAACGGACATTTTATTTTCACGGATTCCGCTACCAGAGAGTGGTCGGGAGACTGGCAGCGTCTCAAGAAAGCAGAGCCTGGCGACATCCTTTCATATATGTTTCCTCAGAAGAATATAGAAGATTCCCATGTGTATTTCAGCCGGAGAAGAAATACAGGCGGTTATATTTTGATGGATGTGTGAAGGGTCGGCCGGAATGTAGACGTTCATTTTGCCGCCGGTGATCATAAATTGGCAAATTCAAGGTTGACAAATACATGTTTATTGCTTAGAATAGACTACATCACAAAGGTAATACAGCAATGAAAAACGATGACGGAAACAAGTAGCTTTCGCACAGATATTCAGAGAGCGGCCGGCTGGTGAAAGGCCAATAGAACTGCGGACAGTGAATACATTCCCGAGTTGCGCACCGAACGGAAGGCAGACTTCTCTGTAGGCTGTGACGGGGTGGCGGGCGTTATTCCCGCTGAGACTGTGAATACGCAGCCTCATGAGGCAGACAGCGCAGGCTGTCGGTGAAGTAAGGTGGTACCGCGAGAGATTCGCCCTTATCTGTTTTGGCAGATAAGGGCTTTTTTTATTTCGCAGGAAATTCCGCTGGAATTCCGCAAAGCGAAACTCTTTTTATCATTATTATCATTACCAATCAGGAGGAAAAAAGATGACATTATACGATGAATTGGCGGCAAGAGGACTCATTGCCCAGGTAACTAACGAAGAAGAAATCAAAAAGATGATCAATGCGGGCGAGGCAACTTTTTATATTGGCTTTGATCCAACGGCGGACAGTCTCCATGTGGGACATTTCATGGCTCTTTGCCTTATGAAACGTCTGCAGATGGCAGGCAACAAACCGATCGCCCTGCTTGGAGGCGGAACCGGAATGATCGGCGATCCGTCCGGACGGACTGACATGCGTCAGATGATGACTAAGGAAACCATTGATCACAATATCGAGTGCTTTAAGAAACAGATGAGCCGTTTCATTGACTTTTCAGACGGCAAAGCGCTTATGGTAAACAATGCGGACTGGCTGCTGGATCTTAATTATGTGGATCTGCTCCGTGAAGTGGGAGCCTGCTTCTCTGTCAACAACATGCTTCGTGCCGAGTGCTACAAGCAGCGTATGGAGAAAGGTCTGTCCTTCCTGGAGTTCAACTACATGATCATGCAGAGCTACGACTTCTACGCATTATACCAGAAATACGGCTGCAATATGCAGTTCGGCGGCAATGACCAGTGGAGCAATATGCTGGGCGGTACAGAACTGATTCGCCGGAAACTGGGCAAAGACGCTTACGCCATGACCATCACCCTGCTGCTGAATTCCGAGGGCAAAAAAATGGGCAAGACCCAGTCCGGAGCCGTATGGCTGGATCCGAACAAGACTTCCCCGTTTGATTTCTATCAGTACTGGAGAAATGTCGCTGACGCCGACGTTATGAAATGTATCCGTATGCTGACCTTCCTGCCTCTGGAAGAAATCGACGCAATGGCAGACTGGGAAGGCAGCCAGTTAAATCAGGCAAAAGAAATCCTTGCGTATGAGCTGACTAAACTGGTACACGGCGAAGAGGAAGCGGCGAAAGCGCAGAAAGCGGCGAAAGCGTTGTTCGTACAGGGCGGTGCGTCCGCCGATATGCCGGAATGTGTGCTGGCAGATGAAGATTTCACTGACGGCAGTATCGACATCTTAAGTCTGCTGGTGAAGGCAGAACTGGCGGCAACCCGTTCCGAGGCCAGAAGAAATGTAACGCAGGGAGGCGTTACTTTGGACGGTGAAAAGGTAACGGATATCAAGGCCGCTTACACAGCCGATGACTTCATGGGAGACGGCAAAGTGTTAAAACGCGGCAAAAAGAAATTTAAAAAGATTTTTGCAAAATAATTGCCGTGCATCTGCCGGGTGGAATCACTCGTGAAAATTCCGGATGAAATATATTTTTTAAAGAATACTTTTCCGGGCTGTGGGCATACTGTTTCTGTCAGTTCACAGGGACAAATAAGTGAACAGGAAAGGAGCATATTTTATGTCCAAAAATCAGAAAACATCTGCTCAGAATAAGGCAAAAAACCGTTCCGGAAATGCTGCGAAAAACAGCAGCCAGAACTGCCCGAGAGGCACTTCAAAAAGTGGCTCTCAGAGCAGTGCCCGGAATCAGTCCGACGACGAATCCGACGACCCGGACGATGGTTCGGAGCAGAACAGCCGGCTGAATGCAGGAGCCAGGAATTACATTCCCTCCGGGATTCGGTGGCGCTGGTAAAAAAAGCGCAGATACAATTGAATAAATGAGCGAAGAGGCTGTCAGACCGGCCGGGACCCGTGAGAGTTCAGACCGGAAGGCGGCCTCCTTCTTTTATTGCAAGGGAAACGCGCCGGCAGTTTTGCATAATATAGTAGTAACAAAGGACTGTGAGGTTTATTGTGCTGAATTTTATTTCCGTATCAGACGCGGTCAGATTGTGTTATGATAAAAAAGGAATACTTGTGGATGTCCGGCCGGAGGAAGAGTACAGGCAAGGGCATCTTCCAATGGCGGAAAATGTGCCGCTGGAAAGAATCATGCAGGGGGAGTACCAGCCAGGGAAAGAAAAACCGCTCTATCTGTACTGCGATACCGGGGCCAGCAGCCTGCTGGCGGCAAAAAAGCTGGCAGAGAGTGGCGTGGAGGCTTACAGTGTTGCCGGTGGTCTATCTTATTACCGGGGCTATCTGGAAAAAGAGGAAGAAAAGCTGTGGAATATGGTCTACGTGGATTGAGAAGACAAGCGGCGGCGCCACAAATGGTTGGGAGTTGACACATTCCTGCGGAATCAGTAAAATACTTCTATATTATTGTATGTGCGATGATAAGACGCACCAAAACAGGATAAGATGGAGGAAGCATGAAAGGCAGATATGAATTTGTGGCGCCATGTCATTTTGGGCTGGAGGCAGTGAGCAAAAGGGAAATCAGCGATTTGGGATATGAAATTGTCCGGGTAGAGGACGGCAAAGTGACTTTTACCGGGGATGCAGAGGCTCTGGTAAGAGCCAATATTTTTTTGAGGACAACCCAGAGAATTCTCTGGAAGGTGGCAGAGTTTCCTGCCCTGACCTTCGAGGAGCTGTTCCAGGGTATAAAAAATGTACCGTGGGAAGAATTTTTCCCGAAGGATGCCCGCTTCTGGGTGACCAAAGCGACTTCGGTGAAAAGCGCCCTGTTCAGTACTTCTGATATCCAGTCTGTTGCCAAAAAAGCCATGGTGGAAAGAATGAAGGAGCATTATCATATCGGTTGGTTTGCTGAGATCGGACAGGATTATCCGGTGCGTATTTCTATTTATAAGGACATGGTGACTGTGGGACTGGACACTTCCGGCGAAAGCCTGCATAAAAGAGGATACCGGAAGATGGTCAGCAAGGCTCCCATCGAAGAGACGCTGGCGGCAGCGCTCATCAAACTGACTCCGTGGAGAAAAGACCGTATTTTGGTGGATCCTTTCTGCGGCAGCGGTACATTTCCTATCGAAGCGGCCATGATGGGCGCCGGCATCGCGCCGGGGATGAGGCGGACTTTCCAGGGGCAGCAGTGGACGAATCTCATTCCTCAGGAACTCTGGCAGAGAGGGTTTGAGGAGGCGCAGGATCTGGTGGATACCAATGTGGAGATGGACATCCAGGGCTATGATATTGATCCGCTCATTGTAAAGGCCGCCCGTGAGAATGCCGGACGCGCCGGAGTGGCAGATCTGATTCATTTTCAGCAGAGACCGATACATAAGCTGCGGCATCCGAAAAAGTACGGATTTGTCATTACTAATCCTCCTTACGGAGAGCGCATGGAGGATAAAGAGGACATGCCGGTGCTTTACCGGGAAATTGGCGAAGCGTTTTCTCATCTGGAGGGGTGGTCGGAATACATTATCACTGCCTACGAGGACGCTGAGCGATACATTGGCAAAAAGGCAGATAAAAACCGGAAGATCTACAATGGCATGATGAAAACGTATTTCTATCAGTTCATGGGGCCGAAACCGCCGCGGCGGAAGAAGCCGGAGCAGGAAGGAAAGGTGTGAAAAGATACAATGAAAAAGAAATTGATATTTGCAACGGGAAACGAAGGAAAAATGAGGGAAATCTGCCAGATTCTCGGAGATATGGATTATGAAATCCTTTCCATGAAAGAGGCGGGCGTTGACATCGATATCGTGGAGGACGGAGAAACCTTTGAGGATAATGCCATCATCAAGGCAAAGGCCGTGATGGAAGCCACGGGCTGCCTGACGCTGGCGGATGATTCCGGACTGGAAATTGATTATCTCAACAAAGAACCAGGCGTGCTTTCTGCCAGATATATGGGAGAAAACACATCTTACCGCATTAAAAATCAGATTCTTCTGGATCGTCTGCATGGCGTGCCGGCGGCAGTGCGGGGAGCGCGCTTTGTCTGCGTCATTGCCGCTGCATTTCCGGATGGACACATTGAGACGAGAAGAGCGACCATCGAAGGGCGTATTGCCGACGAGCCGGCCGGAGAAAACGGTTTTGGATACGATCCGATTTTCTATGTTCCGGAGCTGAAGAAAACGACCGCGGAACTTTCAGAGGAGGAAAAAAATGCCATTAGCCACAGAGGCAAAGCCCTCAGAATGATAAAGGAGATTCTGTAAATGAGAATTTTAGTAATCAGCGATTCCCATGGACGCAATGACGACGTGTCCGGCGTCATCCGGCAGGTTGGCCCCATCGACACACTGATTCACTGTGGAGATGTGGAACGCGGAGATGATTATATACGTTCCCTTGTAGACTGTCCGGTGTATATGGTTGCCGGAAACAATGATTACAATCTGGATCTTCCGCCGAAAATCATAACCAAGATCGGAAATTACCGGGTGATGATCGCGCACGGGCACACCTATCATGTATACAGAGGCATTGACTATCTGAAAAAGGCTGCCAGAGAAGAAAAAGTGGATGTGGTCATGTTCGGACACACCCATGTTCCCTTTATTGATATCGGCCATGATATCACCATCCTGAATCCGGGAAGCCTTTCCTATCCAAGACAGGCGGACAGAAAGCCTACGTTTCTTTTGATGGAAATTGACGAGAACGGACAGGCACATTACGGACATGGCTATTATAAATCAAAGTTCAGCGAGCTTAGTATATAGAAGGAGATGAATATGAAAAAAGGAGACATTTTAGAAGGAAAAGTCTTGAAAACGGAATTTCCCAACAAGGGAATTATATATATAGAAGAGAAAAAAGTGATCGTAAAAAATGCGCTGGAAGGACAGACAATTCGTTTTTCCGTCAGCAAAAAACGTAAAGACCGGGTGGAGGGACGCCTTCTGGAAGTACTTGAGCCATCATCGCTGGAGGCCGCATCACAGGACTGCGTCTGTCAGCATTTTGGCATCTGCGGCGGCTGCGCCTATCAGACCCTTCCCTACGAAGAGCAGCTTGCCCTGAAAAAACGCCAGGTGGAAGACCTTATCGAAAAAGCGGGATTTGATTTCCCGGTGGAAGATATCTACGCCAGCCCGCTGGCCCGGGACTACCGCAACAAAATGGAATATACCTTCGGAGATGAGGAAAAAGACGGCCCGCTGGCGCTGGGCATGCACCGGAAGAACAGCTTTTACGATATAGTATCCTTAAAGGACTGTCACATTGCAGACCCGGATTTTATGGTCATTTTGCAGGCAGTCCTTCAATACTTTACATCCATCGGAGCGTCCTACTATCACAAAATGCGAAAGGAAGGATTCCTCCGCCATCTGGTGCTGCGCCGTTCCGTAAAGACCGGCGATATCCTTGTCAATCTTGTCACCACCACCCAGTCGCAGCTGGACGATGAGACTTTTGTGAACCTTCTCACATCCGCCAAAACAGACGGCAGGATCGTGGGCATCCTGCATACGTTCAATGACAGCCCGGCGGACGTGGTGCAGAGCGACGAGACACGTCTCCTCTACGGACAGGATTATTTTTATGAGTACCTTCTGAATATGCGTTTTAAAATTTCTCCGTTCTCCTTCTTCCAGACCAACACTCTGGGCGCAGAGGTTCTTTACGAAAAAGTAGGAGAGTACGTGGGTGAGACAAAGGACAAGCTCATCTACGACCTTTACACCGGCACCGGCACCATCGCCCAGATGATGGCGCTGTACGCCAGAAAAGTGGTCGGCGTGGAGATTGTCGAGGAAGCGGTGGAGGCCGCCCGACTCAACGCTGAGGATAACCATCTGACCAATTGTGAATTCATTGCCGGCGATGTCCTCAAGGTTGTGGATAACCTCACCGAAAAACCGGACATGATCATCCTCGACCCGCCCCGCGACGGCGTGAACCCGAAAGCCCTCCGCAAGATCATCCGCTTTGGCGTCGACGAGATGGTCTATGTCAGCTGTAAGCCGACCAGCCTCATGCGCGACCTGGTCATGCTCCAGGAAGCCGGTTACGCGGTGAAGCGCTGCTGTCTCGTTGATATGTTTCCGGGAACAACGGGGGTAGAGACTGTGTGTCTTCTTTCGCGCAAAGGCCAGACAGTTTAATCAATGTAAAAAAGGAAGCTGTTGAGAAGAAGGAAAAGATATGCTTAGTAAGATTGCCAAAAGGTAGAAAAATATATGAAATTATTTAGATAATTAGTGTAGTGACTTCTTGTAATTTAGGGTAATTATATTGTATGATAAAAGAAAAAGGTAATTTTATATGCATAAAGAAGTTATGCAAAGTATGAGGAAATATATTGTACTGCAAAATATAGAATTTAGCTGAATAATGAAATTGAACGTGATATAATGATAAGGCAATATCTAATTCGAAGCCTTATTTCTATCTGAAAAAATTAAAAGGAACTGTAGGTATAGGAGAAAACGAGGAATGTTGGGTGTAAAGATATGAAGAGACATTTTATAAAACTGTAAGCACATGTAAAGTTGTACTTTTTTATCTACAATGTATGTAGTCAATCAATATTTATTATTCAATGATGTTGCAAAAGCATAAGATTTCACGTTACATTTGATTAGGATGATGTATTCAAATAGATTGATAAAAATAAAACTGAGTAAAGAGTGGATGATTATTGGAGAAATAAGATTGGGAGATGGATGATGGGAAAGGAAAAAGCTATCCAATTTGCGAAAAAATTCATAAAGGGAATACCAAAATCAACATGGACAAGGATTGAAAATTCAGCTAATCCACAATTAGCAGTTTTAGCCGGAACAAGTGATAAAGAAGTAATTGAATATATTGTAAAATACAAGTTAACAAAACCAGATAATTTGGCAAAATTTATAGTCAGGCTGCTGATAGAACAGGGAACCGCAATGTATGAAGGTTTTTACAGTATAAAGCAGGATTATAAAAATGAATGGAAATCTAAGCTAGAAAGTGCTGGAGATAAATTTGAATATGCGTTAAAGAATCCTCGAAAAAAGGAAAAAGAATTAGACTGCGCACGAAGAGAGGTGATGGATTGTATAAGAGTTTTCAAGAATGATATTCTTGAACATATCAAACAAATTCGTCAAATTGATAATCAATCAACATCTAAATTTTTTTTAACAAGTTGGTTTTCATTGATTAAATGTCAAAAAGAATCGGCATTTGCGATTGATACAGTTAAACTACTAATGAATGCATATGAACTTTTATTTGTCATTTCTTCAAATACACAGGATGATATTTCCTCTATATTAAATTGTTTTGATGAAAATAAAAATGAAATTATGGCAGGAGATAACTGTTTATTGATGGCGGCTTATTGCAAAAATATAGAAGAAAAAAATTTTTGGTATGGACTCTCAGATTTATGGGATAAAGAAAAAGATTTTTATTTTGAAAGTGTTGAAGTATTCGGATATGAAAAAGAACCAGCTTTTTGGGATGATGAGATTGATGATATAGACTTGGATAATATACTTTATAGGTAATTGCGAAACAGGTTTGCAGGCTTGATTCCAGTGAGGTAAAGCCCAGGTATGACCGGATTCCCAGCAGGTGGATATGTATAACCGGATTTTGAGACATGAAAACAAAGCAGATAGGGATATCTGCCTGTGAAATGGTATGTGGCGTGTGAGGTTATGCAATCAGGGGCTTTAAACTGCGGATATATTGATGCTTGTGCAGTTTGTCAGCGACCATTACTGTAATGAGCTGGGTAATTCCCGCAAGAAGCAGGGCGGCATGAAGCGTTTTCTCATTCTGGGTTTTACGCCCGGCAACACAAAAACTGTCTTTGAAATGGTTGATGGATTTCTCAACATTTCCTCTGACTTTGTAGGTGGCGTCCCATTCATCCGTACCACGGATTGTACCGGGATAGGCACGCAGGTTTTTCTCAGGATAAAGATAAAACATCCTGCCGCAGGAAGATTTCGTACAGGGATTATCGCAATGGCAGACACGCTTGCTTTTACCAGTTTCCTTATCGTATACCCATTTCATTTTGGGGCATACGAACTTCATGGTAGGGAGTCCGCAGCGCAGATGGGATTTACTCCCTTCCCGCTTCATCGGCAGGGAAGGATCTTTGGGACAGCAGGGAATGCCATTTTCATTTAAAGGGCAGTCACTTTCCGGAAGAGAGATTC
>ERZ1643247.78-NODE-78-length-131829-cov-182.192997_pt1 | contig 131829 bp, 97 predicted proteins | sample MGYA00579264_ERZ1643247 | MGnify/ENA primary metagenome ERZ1643247 (study PRJEB29033, sample SAMEA4952262) | chicken gut metagenome | biome: Broiler Chicken; feature: Gastrointestinal Tract; material: Caecum | place: Ireland | collected 2018 | study: Broiler... | reverse complement strand
CATGCGCTTGAAGCGCCTAATCAAGCCACCGGCTCAGCCGGTGGTACTTGACTGTCAAAGGCAACCACTCTCTCAGAGAGTTCTGTTTTGCCCGCATAAGCGTTTTTTTGTTTATGCCTTCTATAAATCAGAATCTATAAATATTTTCACAATTATAGGCTGCTTTTTCTGTATTCGGTTGGGGTCATGCCCGTGTAGTTTTTGAATAAACGGTTGAAATGGCTGATACTGTCGAAATATACGCGGTTTGAGATCTCCAAAACGGAAAAATTCGTTGTGCGGAGAAGGTTGCAGGCAAATTTCATCTTGATTTTCGTAAAATAGGAAACGATTGTCTCTCCCGTAAATTCCTTAAAATATTTCAAGAGCATGGGCGGAGAGTAATGCGACATGGAATAGATATCCTTAATCGTATAGGCAAGCGCTTCCGGCTCATTCAGCTTTTGTATGAGTTGGTTGAACCATGCAGGATACTGAGGGTTTACGTTCAGCCCGCTTTTATAAAGAATAGAGAGCGCCTCTACAATCATTTCGATTGTGATGAGCGTGATTGCCTGTTTTATCGTCTCCTGCGGCCCGCGGAGCAGGCTGATTTGCTTTGCGTTCGAAACGAAATAGTCGAGCTGCGTTTCCGACAGATAAGTATGCAAATGCGCGGGTTTGGTTCGCAAAAATTGCGCAAGCCCGGGCGAAAGCGTGCAAATCCCATCAAAAACGGATGGTATAAAGCTGAGATTGATATGCTGGGAGTGTGCGCTGCGCGATTTGTCGGGGGGGGCGGAACATGTGTATGTCTTCCGGATTTATCAGCATCAGGCACCCCTTTGTCAAAAGTTCGGTTTCTCCGTTGTGCGTGTGCAGGGTCGAACCTTCGGTGATGATGAAAACCTCGTAATGATTATGGTCGTGCGGACCGACGCCGAGCTGGTTCCACCAATGAAAATAGACCCCACTGTCGGGGAAATCAAAATCGTCGCGGTAATCAATATGCCCGATGTTCTTATTCCGCAGCGTCTTTCTTTTGGGCGGAAACATTTTCGATTTCGGCAAGGTACTCATGTGTTTATTGTAGCACACATAATGCTGATTGTCAATAGCCGCCTGGCGTATAAAAACGTGTTTGCTTGACATGATATACGGAAGAGAGTTAAAAAAATCGCAAGATTTATTAAAAATAGAGATAGAATATCGCCGGCCGCCGCGCTATAATAAACTCGACATCAGAAAGGAGGGGAACTATTTGGAAAATACGGTATTGCGCGAAAAAAAGAAAAAGCGCGGTTGGACAGACCCGTTGCGCGCGCTCGTCATATTGGGACCGATGGTCATCTGGTGGTTTGTAGCCGCCGGATTTCCCATGCTGTTCGGGTTTGTTCTGGGATTTTTCGAGTGGCGGGGCATCAACCCGCAGCCGCAATTCATATGGTTTGACAATTTTGTCACCTTTTTCAGTTCGCCGTTGTACTGTAGCATTTTATGGCGAACGATCTGGCTTGGCGTGGTCACGACGGCGGGCACGGTTTTATGCGGCTTCGGCGCGGCGCTTCTGATGAACATGCCACTCAAAGGCCGCGGAGTGTTCCGTTCGCTGTGGTACATACCCGCCGTTACCTCGACGGTCGCTATCTCGCAGGTCATCCAGATTATGATCGATCCGTTCAACGGCGTGCTGACGCGTATCTTCAACGCAAACGGGTGGACTCCCATCAACTTTGTCGATTCGGCTACATGGGGCTATATCGTGATTATTTTATACAGCATCTGGAAGGGCGTGGGCGGTTCGGCCCTGTTATGGCTGGCGGGCTTGCAGTGCATCGATTCTTCCCTGTACGAGGCGGCGGAAATGGACGGCGCCGATACATGGAAAAAGTTTCTGCACATCACCATTCCCGGGTTGCGGCCCATCGTTACCTATATCGTCATTACGGGCATTACCGGCGCGTTACAGATCTATGAGCCGGTCGCATTCATTACGAACGGCGGGCCGCAGAACGGCACGATGGTTCTTGCGCTGAAGATCGTGCAGGACGGTTTCTTTAACTTCAACTTCGGCATGGCGGGCGCGTCGTCGCTCATACTTGCGATCATTATCTTTGTATGCTCTGCCGCGTATTATATGTTTTCGAAAAGGAGGGCACAGGAATGAACGGGATCCAAGGGCAGGCGGCACCCGGAAAAGACCCTATGCGCTCGCGGGTGCTTCGGCAAAAGATCGGCCGTTTTGTCGGGCGATTCCTGGCATACCTCGTGCTGGCGGGCGGAGCCGTGATTATGGTCTATCCGCTCCTGTATGTCGTTCTCGCCAGCTTTTACACGGCGCAGGAATTCAACGAATCTGTACTTGGCCTCTTTCCCATAGCGAAGGAGCCGACGCTGGATAATTTCAAGATGCTGTTCATGGTCGGCCTGGATACCGCTACGCTCGGCTATTACGTCAATTCCATTCTGCGCACGCTGTATACCACGGCGTTTTCCTGCCTGAGCGCGTTGCTGGGAGGGTATGTGTTTGCAAGGCTGAAATTTCGTTGGAAAGAGGGATTTTTCCTCTGCATGCTCGCTACACAGATGATCCCTGGCATTTTGTCCGTGTTGCCGATGTATCTGCAGCTGCGCGCGATGAACTTGTACGATACATGGGGCGTATATCTTCTGCTCGGCGGCGGTGCCCTGAACGTCATGGGTACTTTCCTCGTCCGACAGACTCTGGAAGAGCTTCCCGTGGCGATCGAGGAGGCCGCCAAGGTCGACGGCGCCAATACGGCGTGCATTATCTTCCGTATCGTCCTTCCTATGGTCAAAACCATCATGATTTATCTCGTTATCACGGGTGCCATCGGCGTATGGAACGACTGGACGACTCCTTTCTATTATACCGAATCGCAGAGCATGCAGACCATTCCTTCCGCGCTCACGCGCCTCACCGCATTCGCGGGAAAGGAAGGTTCGCTTATCGACTATCCGCTGATCTTGTCGTTCAGCCTTTTGGTCACGGTACCGAGCGTCATTATTTTCTTCATCTTCCAAAAGCATATCGTGCGCGGTCTGATGAGCGCGGGCATCAAGGGATAGTTTTCCCCGCTGAGGGGCACAATCGGCATTTGCCCCGCCGGGGCGGGGCGGTAAATAAATTTTTTTCGGAGAGAAAACATGAGATTTCGCAAAAGCATTTTGCTGTTGGCGCTGTGCTTTCTGTTCGGCTCGTTCGCGGGCTGTACGGGGCAGGGTGATGACGGCGAGACGGGGACTACCGTCGCTGAGACGGAGGTGTTTGAAAAGGTGGATTTTGGTCTGAACGAGCCAGCCGCAACGATCGACCTCGTCGATTTCGTATCTGCAAACAACACCGGGCCGACTATGGTCAGCGCGATGGTGTTGCAGGGAATCGTCAATAAAAAGCAGCCTCGCATCTATATCGCGCGGCCGTGGAGCAGCAACGGCGTCGACGTAGAGGCTGTGCGGCAGAATATCCTCACCGAATACGGAGAGGTTGCGCTCAACCGCATGGCGCTCGACAGCGAGCCGGGGCATGCGGACGGACAGGTATTCTGGACGCTGTTCGAAAAATACCACGAGGAAGTGGAGCGCATGTTTGTGTTCCCCACCAATGCCGCGCTCAACGATGTGATCAACGTGGCGGTCATGCTGGCGGGCCGTAACCAGGGCATCGCAGTGACGGCTGATTTGGCGGATCAGATTGTCGCGGAGGGGTATGATCTCCCGCGCGTGGACGTTTTGGAATACATGGGCATGACGGCGCAGCAGGCGAATTATTTGTCGGTCAACAACTGGATAGCGGATAATCTCGTCGAAGGGGCGAACAAGACGATCGTGTACGCTGCCGTTCCCCGCGAGCGCGGTACGGGCGAAGAATTTTTGCCCACCTATTACGATCTGATCGTCGCGTCGGGCGGACTCGTTTACAATGCGGGCTATGACTTCCTTGAAGCGGGCAAGGCGTATCAGAAGAAGATACTCGACCAATTCCCCGACTGCACTCCCGTTATGGGCTGGGCGGATCTGAGCATGGAGGAAGACTATGTGAGTTCGGTCAGTGAGTGCGGAAAGATCATCGCGGGCGCGGACTGGGGATATGACAACGGTTCGGTGTGGGGCGCCTTCCCCGAATACACGCACGAGGAGCCTATCAACGGGGAGATTCCCGCCGATTACACGGCGGAGAACGGGAAAATGTATGTGTCGTTCATGATGTCTGACGGCGATGCCTGGCATTTTACGGACGGGAGCAATATCGCGAACTTCATGAACGAGAATCGCGGCACTTTCCCGATGGGCTGGTCGACGGCATCCCTGTTCGGTTCCTGCAACCCGCTCATCATGGAATGGTACTACGACAAAAAGAGCCCTAACGACGAATTTTTACAGGGGCCGTGCGGCATTTCCTATGCCTATGCGAGCAAGATGCCAGCGCGCTCCTATGAAAACTTTCTGAAGCTGACCAAGGAAACGTTCGGGAAAATGGGCATCACGATGGCGAACTATTGGGACCTGGTAAATAACGGCGGCGGCGTGGGCAACTCGCTTGTCGGCTCCGACTATTCGCTCATTGAAAAATACGTCGAGATTGTGCAGCCCGACCTGCTCAGCCGCGGTCACAACTCTCTCACGGGTGAATGGCAGCTGATCGGCGATACCGTCGTCATCGAGCAGATCGGCAACTATTGGGCGAAGAACGGCGTGGAATCATACGGCGGCTGCGACAATGCCTCCGATATCGTCGGTTCGCTCGAATATTTCCGCGAACATGAACTCAAGAGCGACGCGCCCCTGTTCATTATGGTCAACGTCAATTCCTGGGGCGTGGGCGTGCAGATGGTTCCCGAAGCGATCAACGAGTTGAAAGCCGGCGAAAATGCCGATTCATATGAGTTCGTGTTGCCGTCGCAGATGGTGGCGGCGATCCGGAATTACAGCAAATAATAGGGAAGGGGGTATAATAAAATGAATGGCATACGGAAAATATTGTTGCCGTTGTTGTTCGCGTTGCTTGCGGCGTGCATGGTCGGTTTTGCGGCGTGCGGCCCCGGCGCGGACGAGGTGGTCGGCATTCAAATCGCCACAAAGCCGTTCGTGACCGCCTATACGGTGGGAGACAAGTTTGATCCGTCCGGCCTCACGGTCAAGGCAGAGTACGGCGACGGCCGCTTGGAAACGGTTGCGGACTACATGCTTTCCGAACCGGACATGAGCACTGCAGGGGAAAAGACGGTCACGGTGACGTACAGCGAACAAAGCGCTTCGTTTACCATTACCGTGTCGGAAGAAACGGCACTCGCCGGCATCGAGATCGTGCAGGGGCCGACGAAAACGCGCTATTCGGTGGGAGAAGAACTGTCGCTGACCGGTATGATCGTCAATGCGAAGTGGGCGGACGACACTACGAGCATTCTTTCGTCGACGCAGTACGAAGCTTCGGCCGTGGATATGAGCACAACGGGTACGAAAACGGTTACCATTACCAGCGGATCGTTCAGCGATTCCTTCCAGATCGAGGTTCTGCACGGCGTGTCTTTTATTCCGTGCGGGGACACGGAGGCGGAGTTCCTTTATGAAAATTATGCGACCGACAGTTGGGTCAGCGAGGGGCATCGTTCCGCCGACTATTCGAAGGGCAACGACGAAAAGGGAATCGGGGCATACTTTACCTATGTATTCAATGCGGGTTCCAAACTGGAAACGGCACTCATCAGCGTATCTTATCGTTTCCGCACCACGATGGAGGTTTCCTTCGACAACGTGACGTTTACGCCGCTGTTGCAGACGGTCGCCATCGATCAGACCCTCTTCACAAACGAATACCGCCTGGAGAATGAGTTGGACGGCAGCGGCGATAAGCTCGATTTCGGCGATAACAACGGCGTTATATACGTCCGCTTCCGCAGTACGTCGACGGACAACCAAGGCTTCGGCGCGGACGTATTCTCCTTCGGTTTCTACTATACCCTGGAGGACGAAAGCGACCCGCCCGAACTTGTCGGCGATCCGTACGCGGGCATGCATGAGGTAATCTTCGATGCGGATACCGAAACAGAGAAAAAATTCCTCTACGATGAATTTAATACCGGAATCTTCGAATACACCGAAGAGCATGCGGAGCTGAACGGTTTGAAAAACCGCTATACGACTGCAAAGGACGGCTACTTTATCTATGCGTTCGACGTGCACGGAGCGATGTCCGACGCGGTTCTGCAGATTTTCCTCACCAACCGCACGCGTGTCGAAGTATCCTTTGACGGCAGCAGTTGGGTCACCCTTCTCAATAAGGAAACGACGGGTAACAATACGAACGCAAACTTCGACCTGTCTGCAACGAACGGGTTTGCGCAGAATACAGGGTTGCTGTATGTGCGTTTCAGCAATGCGGTCGCGGAGAACGGGTTCGGCGCCACGATGATCGATTTCCGTTTCATCTATTCGCTTGCTGACGAATCAAAGTATGCAGGCCCTTCGCCAGTCGAATATGTCGACCCGTTCGAGGGCGGCACGCTCGCTTTCGATTGCATCGGCGGAGCAGAGGAAACGAAGTTCATTCAGGAGGAAAAGGATACCTATATCTTCGGCGATGATCAATTCCGTACATTTAATAACGGCGACGGCTATGTTCTCTACGGATTCGATTTCGGCGGCAAGTTGTCTGCGGCGGAGCTTACCCTTCACGTCGGGCAGAGGTATCGGCTCGTACAGATTTCTTTCGACGGGTCGAAGTGGGTCACTGTACTCGAAAATAATCCTGCGGAGGGCGGAGAAGCGGACGTGCGGCTCGTGATTTCCGATGCGGACGGCTTCGATTTGAATACAGGAGTGTTGTATATGCGCTGTTCGGGTATTGCAGGGCAGGCAGAATACAATCTCTGCCTGTACTCCATGAACTTCCGTTACAATTTGGAGAGCGCTCCCGAAGAATATCCCGCCGTCACGGCGGCTCCCGCGCTCGACGCGCAGGAGAGCGGAACGTTCGGAATGAAGGCGGACGGCACCGAAGACGCGGCTTTCCTCGCTGCGAACGAGGGCGACAGTGTTTTCGAGGAAAAGGAAAGCGGAGAAAAATTCCGCGGCGCGAATGCGGGAACGGCTTACTTTGTTTATGGTTTCGATTTCGGCGGCCGCCTTTCTTCCCTTAATCTGAAGGCGGAAATCGGTCAACAGTATCAGCGGATCTTCGTTTCCTTCGACGGCGTGAATTGGGCAAAACTTCTTGAACAGGTTTCGGATAAGGGCAGATATTTCTTTGAAAGCGATATCTCTGCAGCCGACGGATTTGCGCAGAATACAGGCATCGTATACCTGATGTTTGCGGGCTATCCCGATAATGCCGCAGGGTTCGATATTACCCTGTACGGCGTCGAATTTGAGTATTCCCTCGCGGGAACGTATGAAGAGTATCCCGTCGTGACCGCTGCGGATGCCGTGACGATCTCCGCGGGCACGCTCGCCTTTGACTGCGTCGGCGGCGCGGAAGAACAGGCGTATATTCTGGACGTAAAGGACAGCTATATCTGGAACGATACGGATTATCGCACCTTCCGGAACGGCGACGGCTATGTATTATACGGCTTTGATTTCGGCGGGAAACTGACTTCTGCACAGCTCAAGCTGCACGTTGGGCAGTTGTACCGCATGGTACAGATTTCCTTCGACGGCCGTACCTGGGCGACGGTGCTCAACGAAAATCCTGCGGCGAGCGGCGGGGAGTACGACTTTGCGTACGACCTTTCCGAAGCAGAAGGTTTTGCTGCGAATACGGGCATCCTGTATGTGCGCTGTTCGGGCATCCCCGGCAACACGAAGGGCTTCGATCTCTGCCTGTACAGCCTTTCGGTGGAATATGCGCAGGAAGGGGTAACGGGTGCACCGTTCCCGCCCGTCGTCAGGGCGGAGCCTCTCCCCGCGGAGGATGGGGTGCTTTTCTTCGACTGCAACGGCAGCGAAGCGGAGACAAAATTTGTTTTGGAACAAAAGGACAGCTATATCTTCGGTGACAATCAGTTCCGCACCTTCAACGACGGGTCGGACGGCTATGTGCTGTACGGTTTCGATTTCGGCGGCAAGTTGTCCGGTTTCGATCTGGATATGTATATCAACCAGCAATTTGTTCTGATCGAAGTGTCCTTTGACGGAACGACTTGGCATACGATTGCGGAAAACGGGCCGGACAATCCCTGCACGGACGGCGAAAGGCATTTCACCTATGATCTTTCAACGGTTGAGGGCTTCAGTAGCAATACGGGGACAGTCTATCTGCGTTGTGGGGCACATCCCGACAATACGGGCGGATACAATCTCTGCATCCTTTCCCTTTCCGTCGGCTATGAACTTGAAAATACGGAAAGCGGCTATCCGCCGGTCACGGCGGCGGATTTGCCCGCCGCGGAATAATACGAACAAATCGGAGGCTTTATGAAAAAAATAATTTTATCCGTTTTATTGGCGATGACGTTGCTCTTTACTTCGGTTGCCTGCACGCGTGGCGGCGGGGTGAGCGGAGATACGCTCACGGTCATCTGGGATTCGGCGGCATTCCTGTACAATTTTGACGAGATCGGCGCTGCCATCGATACGGCGGAAGCACAACTGGAACAAAATATCGGCAACCCTAGCGAAGCGGAAAAGAATCTTACGCGCAAGCAGATCGACAATACGAAGCTCATGCAGGCATGGGCGCAGGAACAGGGAAAAACCATCAAGTGCGTCGACTGGGGCTGGGCGGATACCCTCACGCAAAAGCTTTCGGCGGCATTTTTCGCGAACGAAGGGCCGGACATCGTGTGCGGCGAGAGTCAGATGCCTTATTTTATGGATCAGGGCGTTCTGGAGCCTTTCCCCGACGATTTGACGGCATATATCAAGCAAAATATTTCTCCGCTCGCCTATGAAACGATGATGGATGCAGACGGAAAGATCTACGGCGTCTGTCTCAGCCCGAGCAACACCATTCTCGCGTGGAATAAGGAAATCCTGCGCTCGACGGGGGTCGATTCCGACGTGATCGAAAACGGACCGTCTTCCTGGGCGGAGTGGGAGAGCGCGATGCAGAAGGTCGCGGACATGAACAATCCGCTCAAACTTCCGGGCGGCGTGTATTACGGTGCGAACAACGGAGGTTATCTGCGCGTCGGCGCATTGATGAACGGCGTGGGCGGCAGTTATGCCGACGAAGCGGGAGAACCCAAAATCAACACCGCCGCGAACGCGGAGGCTTTCGAATTTGTCCGTAGAACGGCGGAACTGAACAACTATAACACCTCCTTGAAGGGCACCGATTCGGGGTACTTTTCGGCATTCACGGGCGGAAATATAGCCTATATCATGGACGGCGTGTGGGCGGTGCAGCAGAACAGCGGGCTGAGTTTCGAAGTCGGCTTCTCGCGGGTACCGGGCAAAGAGGAGGGCACAACGTCGAATCAGCTGCTCGGCGCGGCGTATATGTGCGTGCCGACCTATTCGGCGAACAAGGAACTTGCTTTCGACTGTCTCGAACGCATGTTGCAGACGGATATTCAGCAGAACATCGCTGACGGCGGCCTGCGTACCCCTGTGCTTAAATCGGTGTACGAGAGCGACGACTATAAAACGGAACACGCTCTTTTATACAGCTTTGTGGCGGGGATAGAGGAGGAAGACGTTCCCGGCCTTCCTCCGTTCGTCAAGGCGCTCGATCTTTCGGAAGTATGGACGGCCGTAGGTTCCTGCCTTTCCGAGCTGACCAAGAGCGGAAATTCACAGACGGTAGCGCAGCTTCTCGAAAAGGCGCAGGAAGGTATGATGGCCGCATATGAAATTTAAGCGAGGCATGTAAATGGACAGAAGCGGCGTTTGCGGGCCTGCGGAACGGCTCGTGAACGCCGCTTTTTTGACTGTTGGGCGGTTTTTCAAAAAATAAGACGGAAGTGAAAGGAAAAAAGACATGGATGCTTATTATCGGAGGATCGGCACGTTTATCGATCTGCTGAACGCGCTGTCCGTGCGCGAAACATCGCAGAAATTTAAGGTGTATTGGCAGCCGTGCGGGTATAAAACGGGCAACGAAGTGCCGCAAGACGGTTGGTGCGCCGCGGAGACTCCCCTTCGTTGGGGCGGGTACGAGGAGCACCGCTGGTTCCGCATCGAGCTGGAACTGGAGGATAAGTTTATCGGCAGGCGTGTGGCGGTCAGTCCTTTCCCGCAGGACGGATACGGTGAAGCGATGTGCGCGCAGTACATCGCTTACCTCAGAGGAAAGACGGAATGCGGGCTGGACGAGTTTCACCGCGCCCTCGAATTTGTATACGAAGGGCCTGTATGCGTCGATCTGTACGCATACACGGGCATGAGCGTACGAGAAATGCTCTTTTCCCCTTGGTGCGCCGCAGTGGACGAGGATGCGCGTTCCCTCGCGTTCGATTTGTCTGTGCCGTATGACGTGATGGGCTATTCCCAGGAAGACGGCACCGATTACGCCGTCTGGAAGAGGATACTGACGGATGCGGTCAACGCGCTCGAATTGACCGAGCCGGGCTCGGAAGAGTACCGCGCATCGCTTTCCAGGGCGCGCGACATCGTCGGTGCGGGCTACGGCGGCGTCTGCGACGGCCCGACGACCGTTTTCGTCGGGCACACGCATATCGACGTTGCGTGGCTTTGGACGCTTGCCCAGACGCGCGAGAAGGTGCAGAGGACTTTTTCGGGCGTGCTTCGGCTGATGCGCGAGTACCCCGAATTCAAATTCATGTCTTCCCAGCCGCAGCTGTATGAATTTTTCCGCGAAGAGGCGCCGCCCGAATTGTGGGGAGAACTCAAACAGCGGGTGCTCGAAGGTCGTTGGGAGCCGGAAGGCGCCATGTGGCTGGAGGCGGACTGCAACCTTTCCTCGGGCGAGAGCATCGTGCGGCAGATTTTGTACGGAAAGCGATATTTCCGCGAGCAGTTCGGCAAGGAGAGCAAGGTTCTTTGGCTGCCCGATGCGTTTGGCTACACGGCCGCCCTGCCGCAGATCCTGCGCAAGTGCGGCATCGAATGGTTCGTTACCAGCAAGATTAGCTGGAACGATACCGACCGCATGCCGCATGATGTATTCCTCTGGCGCGGGACGGACGGTTCGGAGATCCCCGCCTATTTTCTCACCGCGCAGGACAAGGTTCGCGGCCGCGAGCCCGAGCGGTATACTACCTATATCGGCATGGCCGAACCGCGCCAGGCGGCGGGAACATGGGAGCGTTTTCAGGACAAGGGTATCACGGACGCGGCGATCAATACTTACGGCTATGGCGACGGGGGCGGCGGCCCGACGGCGGAGCATATCGAAAAATTGCGCCGCATGGAACGGGGCGTGCGTGGCTGTGTATGTGTAAAAACGCAAACGGTCGGCGAATTTTTGGCATATACGGCGAAAAAAACGGCGGGGAAGCTACCCGTTTGGGAGGGGGAACTGTACCTCGAATACCACCGAGGCACCTATACGTCGCAGGCGGCGAACAAAAAAAATAACCGCCGAGCCGAATTTATGATGCGCTCGCTCGAACTTGCGGCGTCGGTCGCGCGGCTGAAAGGAGTGGTTTACCCGTGCGCCGAGTTGGAAAGGTTGTGGAAGGTAATTCTCCTCAATCAATTCCACGATATTCTTCCCGGGTCGGGCATTGCGGAAATTTACCGCGACAGCGCCGCGCAGTACGCCGCGCTGTTCGCCGAGGGTGAAAAACTTTTTGTGCGTTTGCTTGCGGGCGGCGAAATTGCGGTGTTCAATCCGAACGGCTTTCCCTGCTCCGCAGAAGTGCGTTTGGCGGACGGGGCTCTCGCCTATGCCGAAGATATTCCCGCTACGGGCTGGCGCAGGTTGAAAAGTGCGCCGGCGTGCGGAGCGCCGAGTGTGCGCGCGGAGGGGCGGATGCTCGAAAATAAATTTTTCCGCATCCGCTTCGACGAAAATTGGGAGATGGACGAGATCTACGACAAGCGGGCAGAGCGGCAATTGCTCGTTCCCGAAGGAAAGGGAAATCGGTTGGTTATTTACGACGACCACGGCAATTACGAGTTCGACGCGTGGGAGATCAAAAAATTTTATACGGAAAAACAATGGCCGCTCACTTCCCCCGAGTGTACCGAATGGGTGGAGGACGGATGCCGCAAGGGCGTCCGTTTCCGCCGCCGCTTCCATAAATCCGTTTTCGGGCAAACGGTGTGGCTGTATGAAAACACGCCGCGCATCGACATCGACAACGATTTCGACGTGCAGGACAGTCGCATTTTTGTCAAGGCGGAATTTCCGCTGGATATCCGCGCCTCGGAAGCGACGTTCGACATTCAGTACGGCAGTATACGCCGCCCCACACACCGCAACACGAGTTGGGACGAGGCCCGCTTCGAAAGTTATGCACACAAATATGCCGATATTTCGGAGGGCGATTATGGTGTAAGTCTGCTCAATGACTGCAAGTACGGCTATGATGTTCACGACGGCGTGATGAAACTGACGCTTCTCAAAACGGCGGTAGAGCCGGACCCTCGCGCGGATATCGGGCGGCACACGTTTCGCTACGCGCTCTTCCCGCATATGGGTCCGTGCGGTGCGGAAACACTGCAGCAGGCGTACATATTCAACGACCCGCCAAAACTGTTGTCGGTCGGCGGTGCGGAGAGTTTTTCGTTCGTTTCCTGCGGTTCGCCTGCGGTGATGATTGAAACGGTCAAGGGCGCGGAAGATGGGAACGGGTTTATCGTTCGCGCGTATGAGTGCGGCAATACCCGCGTCCGGGCGGAGTTTAAGTTTGGCTTTCCTCTCGCGGGGGCATGGGAATGCGATTTGCTCGAAAACGACACGGCGGAACTTCCCTGTGAGGGATATGAGGTCAAAGTCCGCTTCAAACCGCATGAAATTAAAACGTTGCGCATCGTGCCGCAGGGGAGGAAAAAATGAAAACACCGAGACAACTTGTTTACGATACACTGGACGGGAAGAATACGGGGAGGGCTCCGCGCCAGCTGTGGACACTGCCGTGGGCGGAGATCCATTACGGGCCGCAGCTTCGCGCGATTCAAAAGGATTATCCCGATGACATCGTGGGGATCGGGGTGCCGCTGCGCGAAATGTCTCCGTGCAGCAGAGGGAATTCCACCGACATCGGCAAGTTTACCGACGATTGGGGTTGTACTTTTGAAAATTTAGAGCGCGGTATTATCGGAGAAGTAAAAGATCCGCTCGTCAAGGAGGACGACTGGTCGGATGCGGAAAACGTGCACATACCTTACGAATGGCTAACCTTCGATATTGAGGAGGCAAACGGTATCATTCACCGATATGCGGAGGATAAATTCCGCGCGGCAGGCTTTTGGGCACGGCCGTTCGAGCAGCTGCAATTTATACGCGGTACGGAAAATCTGTATATGGATTTAGCGGCAATTCCCGCCGGGCTTACGAAATTTCTGAGCCGCATGCACACGTTTTATTGCGATCTGATGGAAAAGTGGTGCAAGACGGACGTCGATACCGTCTGTCTGATGGACGATTGGGGTGCGCAGCGCGGCCTGCTCATTCATCCGGAACAGTGGCGCAAACTCTTCAAACCGTTGTATAAGGACTATATCGATATCGCCAAACGCCACGGGAAGCGATCTTTCATGCACAGTGACGGATATACGCTGGACATCCTGCCCGACCTCGTAGAAATAGGCTTGGATGCAATCAACACCCAGATTTTCTGCATGGGGATGGATAAGCTTATGCCCTTCCGCGGGAAGATTACTTTTTGGGGCGAAATCGACCGTCAGCATCTTCTGCCGTATGCAAGCACGGAGGAAATCCGCTTCGCGGTGGACGAAGTGTACGCTGCTCTGTACGACAGGGGGTATTGTATCGCGCAATGTGAGTTCGGGCCGGGCGCGAAGCCGGAGAACGTTCGCGAAGTTTTTGTCCGCTGGAATGAATTGACTGCTAATGTTTCTATGAAGGAAAAATATTGAGCAAAATAGGTATTTGGGGAAAATTGGGGAAACTTTTTGAAGTAAAGCGCAAAAAACGGCGTTTTTAGGCTCAAAAGCGGGCAAAAACGGCGTTTTTCCGAGAAGTCAATTTGCCTCTGACTCCGTCATTCGTTGGTTCGAATCCAGCTACCCCAGCCAAATTTCGGCACTTTTTAGCGAAAAAAACGCTAAAAAGTGCCTTTTTTTTTGATTTTGGGAAGTTTTTGGGAAGTAAATTTGGGAAGTTTTGCCTTCAGTTACTTCCCATTTTTGTTGCTAAAATGTGTAATCTACCTTATTTGCCTCGGACAAGATATACTCTTCCGAATAGGTCGTATAGCCTCTGTCCACAGCCGAGGTCTTCACGTCCTTGTCAAAACTATGCCCGTCCCACAGCATCACCAGCTCTTGGTTGACGCCGGCTTCCTTTACCCGGGTAATGTAGGTATAGCGTAGTTCGTGCGGATGGTGTTCGGGGAACAGCCGCTTCAACGTCGTTGCTATCGTCCGCGGATTGGTCGCCTTGGCTTTCGCAAAGTCCACGAACTTTTCCACGCGCCGGAACACGGGCGTGAATGGGATCCGCCTTACCACGACGTCTTTGCCTAGCCGCTCTTTGCTCGTCTCGCATTCCAGATACTTGCCTTCTACCACCTGAAGGCTTGCAAGCTCGCTCTGCCTCAACCCGAAATAGAGCAGAACAAGCAGTGCGGAACTTGCCGCATTGTCTTGCTTTTGCGTGCAGAAATCCACAAGTTTGCGTTCTTCTTCATAGGTGAATGCTCTTCCTTTTTTGGTCTGGCGGTACGGCAACACAATCTTGTTCATCGGCGATGGTATTTTATAGTCCTCTGCCGCAAGGTCGAAGATGCATTTGAGCTGTAGTTTAAGCTTTTCAGCGGTGCGGTGATTGCCCTTGTCGATAAACGAGAACAGATAATCTTGCACCATGCTTCGCGTGATCTCACAAAGTCTATAATCGCCGAATACGGGCTGTAAATTGACGTTGTACGAGCGAAGATACTCCTTGTAGGTGGACGGCTTGGTCGTGCGCTCTTTGAGCTTTAACCACGCTTGGGCGCAATCTGCGAACTTAACCGTGCTCTTGCTCTGCTTGGACTGTACGGTATCGCCCTGTCCTTCGCAAAGTTTAGCAATGAATTTTCGCTTCATCGTGTTGAAGTCCGTCGATGCAACTTCGATATTCATGCCGTTCTTGCGGTAACGGGCTTGAAACAGCCCTTTGTAATAGCGATACCTCACAATCATGTCGTTATGGGCAAACAGGTTTTTCAATGATGTCGGCATTTTGTCTATCTCCTTTTTGGAAAATTTCAAAATGCCCGACTTTACTTTTCGTTTGTCGTCTTTGTCTACGAGGCCTTTGATCTTATCATCCGTGATACTCTCACTTGCCATCTTCAAGATGAGCGCGATCTTTTCATCCGCATCGGGAGATAGGGAGACCTCTTTGATCAACTTAGTTAAATGTGAAAGTTCTTTTTCCGTCATGGAATCTTATTCGAGCAAGTTATTCGCTGCTCTTATTGCTCTGAATACTATGTTCTCTTTCCATTGCGTTTTCCTCCTTGTAAATTATTTCTTGCGAACGAAAAGAGCTGTTCGTCATTCTCCGTCCGCGGGTTTGTTATACGAAAGTTAATACGATTATAACGGCCCCGACAAAAATGTCAAGGCCCTGACGAATAATTTTGAAATTTGTTCAAGATCAAAACGGTACATCGTCATAGGGCGGCGGTTCGTCGTATAGATCGCCGTCCATTCGCTGAAAACGTCTTGCCTGTTCGGCATTTGTGTTTTTCAGATACGACTTACTTTCTCCTCGCTCCGCCCCATAGCAGGAAGAGAGCTTCTGAAAGAAATCTTCCTGCAAGTCCGAAAAGGATGTCATCCCGCCGCGCTTTTTCCAGAATTCCGTGCTCGAAAGCCGCGGCGCATCGATGTCTGTATGCAAAGTGTAAAGCGGCTCATCCAGCTCGTCCCGCAATTGCAGTTTGTTGCCGCGCGCGCTCTTGTCCTTGCCGATAACTTTGCTTGTCCAAGTCTCCGTGATCGGCAGATAGTACACGAACAGGTTGCGGCGGTTTGGCTCTGTTACGATGACCGCACAGATGATGTTCTCATCCGTCTTCAAAAATCCGATCGTCTGCACCGCATAAGCGTAACACTCTGCAAAGTAGCGGAAAATGTCCTGTTCGGACGCAAAGCCGCTCCAAAACTCGCTGTTGCCGCCGAATTGCAGGCATTCCAGCACCGTGTTCTTTCCGCGTGGATAAAATTGTGCGTTTGTACTTTTCATCACGCATTGCCACGCCTGTTCGGCTGTGGCGTTCATGCGTTTGAGATAAGTTACCAGAAACTGCTGTTCGCAGTCTGAAAGGTATCCATCTACTGTACAAAAATCCTTTTCTTTGTGCTTGATGACCGAAATGGTAGCGTGGTTGTCCCGCGGCTTGTCCTGTTCGTCCTCGTCGGGGTAGAGGTACCATGTCGATTTTTTCGTGTAAGACTTGATCGTTTTTTCCTCCTTTGAAATATTTGGCAAAATGCCGGGGCGCGCGACCTGTTTGGCCGCGCGCCTCTTCGACTTTATTTCTATTGTAATACAGTATTCAGGCTGTTCGGTTTCTCGGCCTTAAAACTGTTCCTATATATAAGACACAAGAAGACGGGAAATATTAGTAAAATTTAAAAATTTCTTAAAAATTTTTCTTCGGCAGGCTTTTGCCCGTGTATAGTTTATAGAACTGTCGCGCGCTCTTTTTACGCTTTTCTGCGAGAAATGGCAAAAATCTTCTTTCGATGAACTCGTCTGTCGTCATATGTACGCGCTTGGCGATCTTGGTCACCGCGGCCGTAAAGGCAGTGGCAATGTTGTCCGATTCGTGTAGCCCGCGGCTTTTGCGGTAGCCGATCTCCTTGATAAACCGCAGATACAGTGCCTGCACAATAAGCGGCTGTTCGCTGTAGTAGTCGACAAAGTGTTGTTTATCTTCTTTGCTTGCCGTGTTCAGATAGTCAGTGACTTCGGCTTCCATTTTGTCATTGCCGAACAAATAACTTTTCGTGGCGAAACGGATAATATCTCCTACACTGTAAAACCAATGAACGAACGGCGCGAGGTCATGGACGAGGCAGAACAGCGCGTATTCGATTTCTACGTCAACGTGTTCAGGCATATAGCCTTTCTTGACGAATTGCTCCCAGTATCTCCATGCAATGCCGTCGGGAGTTTGATCGCCGTCGTGTTTAGCAATTTTCTCTTCAGCCTGTTCAAGTACCATGGAAACATAGCCCTGTGTGACGCCCATTGTTTTGGCAATGTCAGTCTGACGCATATCCTCAAAGTGAACGAGAGAATAGACTTCTTGTTCTTGCGTAGTCAAATGTTTCATTGCACGGCGAATGTCTGCCTTATCGTTAGAGGCTTCATCAAAAAGCAGATTGTTTCCTATTCTTTTCTGGCGCTGATAAGGGGTGAGTTCTTCTTCGTCTTTGCTGTAAATCAGCGGAGTAAACTTGCGAACGTATGCGTGGTCGTCGTTATATTCTTCTCTGTCAAAAGCAAATAAAATTTGCCATTCGCGTTCGGTCACCTCAATGACGGCATACGCCTTGCCTTCGATCCATTTATCCGGATTATCTGAGGGGTCACAGGGGTAGAAATAAAGATACGTTCCTGCCGTCTTGCCCTTAAGTTTCTTTTTGTTGTAGTGATATGCTTGTTTATCCATGAGCTTATTGTAACATAGAAAACCTGACAGATATAGTCATATTTACAAAAGTTTTTTGAAAAAATTGTGAGCATGAATAGGACGATGCCTAATCAGAAGCAGAGACCGAGAAGTGGGACGAAAATGCAACAAAAACCGATGCCTAAGCAGGATAAGGAAAGTGGTCATTTTATGGGATAAAATACCACTTTCGAATGCGCTCGCCATGTCCTTACAAACAGCACAGCGGGGTGGCAAAACGCCGCCCCGCTGTGCTGTTTTCCCGTCCATAGCTCGCTTTTTAACAAGCGGGAAACCCGCTTTCAGATGATTTTTTCTTGCATCACGCGAGAACCTGCAAGCATTAAATATTCCATTTTACTTACTGAAGCCATTTCCCGAGCAGCAGCCGCTTTGGCAAGTACTATGGTGTCATCTATCTTATTGTCGCCCTTAACTTCGATAATCTGGATCGTACCGTCGTCCAAGGTTGTGATAAATATTGATTTTTCAAACTATAAGGCATTGTTCATGGATTCTGTAAACGGCTTTCAAAAATGAGCGGACAGATTACAGGAGAGGCGAGCTACTTTCAATAAATGGTGCATACCGTAAAATATTTATTAAAATCGCTTTTCATTTTTTTGGATTTAAGATATAATGCAGACCATGTATCAGAATGTGAAAATTTTGCGAGTAAACGGAGAGAGGGTAAGATGGAGTACGCAATGATTATAGCAGCGGCGGTTGCTATTGCAGGTCAATTTTCGTGGAATAAAGTTTATGAAAAGCGGATTGTGCGCGATACAAGTCATTTATTTGTTTTTCCCGTACTCGTGGCGGCAGTTTCGGTTTTTCTTTTTTTGTTATTGAACTTATTTGCGTTGCGCATAACGGCATACGGGGTTAGTATGGCTGCCTGCAGTGCGGTGATTTCTGTTGTATCGGCTATTTTAGGTATTTTAATTGTGAGGATAGGCAGGATTTCTGTATATACTACGTTTATGATGCTTGGCGGAATGTTGCTTCCATATTTGTACGGGATTATTTTTTTGAAAGAAGAGTTGTCTGCATTTCGCATGTTTGGTTTGGGGATTTTGATTTTTATTTTAGTGTTTTCGGTATGGGGCAAGGCGGAACAAAAAAAGAATGACGCTCGGGTGATATTTTATACTTTATGTATCTTGGTTTTCTTTCTTAACGGAAGCCTTGGAATCGTGTCGAAAGTTCATCAGATAAGTCCTCAGGCATTGCCTACGTGTGATTTTCTGATATGGAATTATTTTTTTCAATTTATTTTATCTTCTGTTATTTTAATTTTATATCGATGTGTATTTGCGAAACGAACCGAAAAGAATATGAGGGAGGAGAGTGTACAGAGCGTACGGCAAGGAGAAAAGCCTGCTTTAAATTTAAAAAGTTATTTTCGTGCTTTTTTGATTGCGGCAATGTATGCTTTGTTTTCCGGAGGCGGATTTCTTTTGCAGTTATTGGCGGCAATTAAATTGCCGGCCTCGATGCAATATCCTTTTGTAACGGGTGGCTCAATTGTTTTAACCACGCTTGCTGCGGCATTGTTTTTTAAAGAAAAAATCACAGCAAAAGGTTGGCTTATACTATTGTTTACGTTATTGGGGACGGTACTTTTTGTTTTTTAATTAAGGGCAAAAAATGTGCTTGAACAGAAATTCTCTGTACAAGCACATTTTTTCAAACGTAAAAAGACTGTCATTCATTGAATTCACGGACGGTTCTGCTTTTAGTGAAGAGATAGTTTGAAAGATATTGTTTTCTTATTGACAAATATTATAAAGTAAATTCGATCGTTGCCTGCAGGGCGAAATGATCGCTTAACGCGAGCGTTCCGGCCAAACAGGCCGCGGTATGCTTTCCGCTGGCGGAATAAAAGATGTGATCAATGGCTGAGTTTTCAAAAGTTTTAAAAGAAGCATCCGCATTGACTCCTTTATACACGTCTGGGTTAAACACAGAAAGATTTTCGCCGTTGAAATCTCCGCCGAATATAACTTTTGCCTGCGGATAGTGATTTTGTGCAATTTCAATTTGTTCGGCTAAAACTTTTAAGCCTTCCTGGTTCCAGTTGATACCGTTGTCGTTTGTTATCCATTGGGCGTGGGCACAAACGGCAAGAATTTTTGTCTCGGTAAATTTATGAGAGAGTAAAGCCCATACGGCAGAACGCGGCCGACCTTCTTCATTCCATAGGGCATTGTAACTCATTTTAGAAAAAGGAGCGTGCGGATCGGAAGGGTTGTCGGAAAGAGAAAAGGACAAGGTATCTTGCAAGGTGAATTTATCCTTGCGAAAGAGTATGTAATTGCAAAATCGGGCTGAATAGAGATCGGCTTTTGTGCCGTTGTAGTTGGCAATGCCGTCGGCAAAGTCGGATTCGCGCACAAAACCGTACCCGAGGCTTTCTGCTTTTTCCCGTAAGACCTCATCCTGATATTTTGCCGCCTCGTTCAAAAAAATTATGTCGCAATCGGCTGATTGCAAAAAATTAAGTTCGTCGGACATTCGTTCGTCTGCTCGTCTGTTGCCGTAATCGGTATCTGCGGCATTGTAGGAAAAACGAAGATTGTGCGTCATAACGCGAAACGTCAGCACTTCTTGTTCGGAAGAACATCCCGCAAATCCGATAAAAAAAGGGTTGAAAGTAAGCATACTAAAAGTTTTTTCATTTTGAAGTCTTCGTTTTCTTTTAATTATAAATAAAAATAGTGCTTTGTCAAATATAAAAACACGTGTTTATAAAATTAAAATATTTTTATATAAATTTAAAAAAAATATTGACAAAATGTATTTAGTAAAGTATAATGACGGCGAAAACCTTAAAAAAATTTTTTTAAGCATTAAAAACACGTGTTTTTAATTATAAAAATTTTTATTAAGGAAAAAATTTCCGCTCCGGTTTTAAATGTATTTTAACGGAAGCGGGAATGTGGGCGGAATAAATCTTGTGCCGGAGCTGGAGATGTTCAAAGGTACGGATTTTACCGATGTAAAAGAAAATGAGAATTATAAAGGAACGGATATGCGCAACCATGGTTCGCTGTTTCCGTTTGCGGGGTATTTGACGGCACCAAATACGTGGGTCGTATCCGGAGGGCTGGACAATTCGGAAAGCGGCAACCCGTTTAATATTTCGGCCGCGAAAGATATGCCCGAGGATGTAGATTGGAGCAAATATTTTACGACGGTAGAAATGTATGTGGGAACAGATTCTGCGAAGGCGGATCCGGACGGGGATGTTTCATGGATCAAAGTCAACGGGGAGAAGATCGTTTATGAAGTACCGCTTACGTTGACGAGGGCGGATTTTACAGATAATTTTGCGTATTTGAACATTCAATACAATGCGGTCGGTGCGGCGACGGATGTCGTTTTCAGTGCGATTGAGCAGGAAGGTATCAGCCGTGAAGCGAGGGTGCCTTATATCGGCGCCGTGAAGGACCCCTGCACGGTAGTTTATACGGCGCAAGATCTGGCGGATAAACAGGGATATACTTTCTCTGTCCGTCCGAACACAACGGCGGCGGAAAAAATCGAATATTACGGTGCTGACGGCACGTGGAGGGCTGTCGATGCGAAATACATAGACGGTGAAGTGGAAACGGAAAACTCTGTATCGGTCGGATATTCTTACACGGTGTTACCTTCCTTTTTCACGGAAAATTATGCAACAATTTATCGCAGCGGGCTGACGACGTTGTTTAAAGTGACATATGAAGGCGGCGGTGCCGTTACGGGGAGTGGTTATGCAATGATCGGATACCGGTCTTTTAACGCGCCTGTTTTTGAGAGAGACGGATATGCGGTCGTTGATGAGGGAAGTACTCTGCAGGATATCGTTTTCAAGGTCGATCAAAAGGAAGGAGTCCCTTATGATGCGGACGATGTTTCGCTGGAGGTTACGGATCATCCGAATTTGGCGTACAGCGCTCTTTCAGCCGAGGATCATTCGGTATCTTTTGCGGACGGAAAATATACGATCACATTGTATAAAGAATTTATACAGAAGCAACAGAAAAGCGGTTCGCCGTATTTGTTCCGTTTCCTGCGCGTTAAAATAGGAATGGACGTGCTGACATACAGAATACAGTTCAAAGACGTGTCGGACGGCTGGGTAGTTGTAAATGAGCGGTTGGCAGAGGGTAGTGAAGTTCGGGACGAAAACGGATATTTATCCTTCGAACTGGGGCAATATGTGGAATCGGCGACGGGTTCTGCGGGATCGGGTATTTTCTACAATCGTTCGTTTGGGCAGGCAGACGATTATACGATTGCTTTTGAAATGGATTATCCGTACTATACGTGTTGGGCGCAATTTATAATAAGTGATTCGCCTTTCAATGCGCAATACGCATCGCATATGAGTCCCGCAAAGATGCATATGTTGCTTCGCGGTTATGGTTCTACGCCCGCCAATTTCCCTTCGGCTCACGGTTTGATCGGGTTCAAAACAGGTGCGCAGGTAGATATAAGCGACGTCTATACCCTACGCAATAAGGCACTCGTGGAGATACATGTAGGGAAGAGGGCGGAAGAAGGATATTATAAAATCAACGGAAAGCTGATTGATACTCCCAATTTTACGCAGAGTGATTTTCCTGACGGACTTTATCTTAGTATGCTGTGGAACAATACAAACGGAGAAAATACGGAAGATGTGAGCATTCAGAATAAAATTTCTGTAACGACGGTCAGTTCCGTAGTCAACGGAGTATATCTCAAATCTGCACGTACGGATGATGTGATGTCCTATTCTTTGAAATCCGGCAAGGATATTGTTGTAGAATTGGGCAATGTAAAGAACGGTGTTGAGGTTTGTCAAGGCGGAAAAGAACTCGGACAAAATGATTTTTCCTATGATGGCTCTTCGGGTAAACTTACGACCAAGGATTCGTATCTGAGCGGGCTTTTTTTTGCCACGGAATATGTTTTTAATGTAATAGAAGAAGGAAACGGCGGAACGAGTTTAACGTTCGGCACGAAAGTGGAAGGGAAAGGAAATATTTCCATGCAGTATTTTTCTTTCGCGGCGCCCGCGGATCTCAAATTTGATTTGAGCGGAAGCGTTACCGAGCTTATTCTTGACGCGGCGATAGTCGATGCATCCGATTATACGGTAAACGGAAACTCATTGACGCTGAAAAAGGAATATTTGAGCTCTCTTAAAACGGGCAATTATGTGTTTTATGCAAACGTAGGCAGTGCTTACGATGTGGTGCGGGTAGTTATCGGATATTCTTCTGACGAAACAGGCATTATAGTGGGCGACAATTACGCTTTGCAGACAGACGAGGACGGAAACATTGTTTTAGGCGGCGGTGCGGCATTCCAGTTGCACGGCACAAAAGATCTGACGGCAGGTTTTTCTTTGACGTTGCAATCATGCTGCAAAATATTTTGAAGACGGATTGTACAGTGATGGTGCGGCGTTCGATATCGTATTTGACGATTTGAACAGCGGAACGAAAATTGCATATACGTTGTTTGCGAATTTTGATGAAAGCATGGAAGATAAAGCGTGGGTCACGGAGCGAATTTGCGTTTATGGTGCCGACGGTACTTTGCTTGCGAGTACGTCCGACCGCAAACTGACGGTCAAGTTGAGCGAAGGCATTTCGATCGATTTCAAAGTAAACGATACTGAGTTTGTGGCAACGATCGGTGATCAAAGAGCTTCGACGTTAGCATTGCCGGAGATGGATGTAAAGAGCGTCGCTGTGGCGGTAGAGAGTAACGAGCACATGTTCGGCTTGATAAAAACGGCGGCCGAGCAGACAGACGGTGAAAAAACAGGTTGTGGAGGGATCGTTTCGGCGAACTTGATTTTGCCCGGAATGGCGTTGACGATGCTGTGCGCGTGTATGTTTTTGGCAAAAAAACGCAGTGCAAAATAAATCTTGCGTAAGATTGAAGAGGAAGGAAATTTCGTGCAACGCGGGGATATATCTCGCGTTGCGCGAAAATCTTTTTTGAAAAGAAGGGTAATACGCATGCCGATCAATAAAATAAAAAGGTTGCCGCTCATAATGTCGATCGTCTTGTTCGCCATATTTCTTGCGGGAATCATATTCAGTTGTATTTTTACCGCGCTTCGGAACGAAAAATCGGAATTTAGTGCCGATATTTCTTACTATGCGGGGAATATCGGTCAGATGTATGAGCATGAGGACATCTCTTATCTCGGAACATTGGACGGGAGGGTCGTTGCGTTTGACAAAACGGACGAAAAACTCTGGGAGAACGTGAGCGGGGAGGAAGATAAGTCCGCCGTACGGGTTATTTCGGCGGAGGGGAACCGCATTTACGCAGCTTATTCAAATTGCAGGATCGTCGTTTTTGACAGCATATCGGGAGAAATTGTCAATGTGTATTTGGCCCGTAGCGCAAGCGATATACAGATTATTCCGGAGGCGCTGAAGTTCTGTCGGGATTCGGAATGGTTTGCGGTGTGCGGTGCGTATGGGCAAAGGCAGACGATCGCTTTGTTTGAAACGAGTGCAAAAGGGACGATGCAGACTCCGCAACGTATGCAAGACGATATGATCTGTGAGATGGCAAACATTGAATGTTTTGCCTTTGGCGACAAAGCGGATATATATTATGCAAATTCAACGGGGCGTATTTATCGGGTATCGGCGGATAATTTTACTTCTGCGAAGCTGGTAGGAAAAACCGAGAGCGGAAATGCGCTGAAAGCATTGGCGGGGACGGAAGAGAACGGTTTTATCGGCGTGGATGACGGCGGCATACTGTATACGTTTGACGACGAATGGAACGTTGCGGAAAAAAAGATTTACATACGGATATTTCCACTGCGATTGAATGCGGGGATGATTTTCTCTGCAAATCTCCGAACGGCGGCGTATTTTTAATTAAGACGGAGACAAAGAAGATAGCGTTTCGGATCGAAACGGATGCGGACGCATTGATTTTGTTTTCTTCGTTGCAGATGTTTGCGGTTTCGTCCGAGGGGAAGATTTCTTTCTATGATGTAAAGTTAGCCGGGCGGATAGAGACATATTCCGCGTTGATATGGGTCGGAGCCGTTGCGGGTGCGCTCGCGTGTTTGGCGGGTATATGTTGCGTATTGAATGTTACGCAAAACGGCAGCAAAAAATTCAGGGCGTTTTTTGCGGGAGTCGGAAGAGCATTTTGGAAAAATCGTCTGGTTTATTTTAGTTTGATCCCGGTGGTGGCTGTGATCGGCGTATTCTGTTACGTGCCGATGGTATGGAGCATTATTCTTTCGTTTTGGGACTATTTGCCCGGGGTGCATTCGGTATGGGTAGGATTTGAAAATTTCAAATTGGTTGTACAGACGCAAAGTTTTTGGCAATCATGTATTCCGATGTTCGTATTTCTTTTTGCGGATCTGATAAAAGCGCTGGTGCCGCCCATTGTTTTTGCGGAATGTTTGATTGCGATAAAGAGGAAGATGTTTTCGTTTTGGGCGCGTTGTCTGTTGTTTATACCGGGAATATTGCCCGGGGTTGCTACGACGTTGCTGTGGATTAACGGAATATTCGGCGAGTACGGACTTGTCAATCAAGTGGCATCGATATTTGTACCGGAATGGGTATCGTTTAACTTTTTGTCGAGATCGTCCACATCGCTGGCGTCCATAATAATGTTCGGGTTGCCTTGGGTGGGTTCTTATCTTATTTTTTACGGGGCGATTATGGGTTTGCCGACGTCGATGTATGAGGCGGCGAAACTGGACGGATGCGGATGGATCAAACGTATTTTTTCTTTGGATCTGCCGCTCATCTTGCCACAGATCAAATATATTGTGATCACTACTTTCATTGCCTCGGTGCAAAGTTATACCAATATGTATATAGTATCCAACGGCAGTTTGCCTATGGCAAACGAATTAGGGATCGGAACGCCGGCTTATCATATGTATTATGAACTGATGCACAATATGAATTATGGTACGGCAAGTGCGATGGGTGTTTTTTTGTTCCTGTTTCTGTTGGTCGCGACGATCATCAATTTTCGCATGCAGTCGGATAAATCCTGACGGGAGGCAAAAAGTTGAGAAGTGTAAAAAGAGTGGAGAACAATGTTCGCGGCAGGCGCTCTGCAATGGATATCGAGAGCAAATTTCCGCAGATTATTCTGATTGTTTTTATGATATTGCAGTTGGCTTTGGCGCTTTTGCCGATTTTTATTACCGTAAATCTTTCTTTCAAAGATGCCGTCGGTATTCAGGCTACGACAGTTTGGTCTCTTCCGCGAATCTGGCTGTTCAGCAATTACGGGAAAGCGTTTGACGGCATGTTCGGATACGAATTGAATTCGGTCTTTATCGTAACGGTCACAACGGTTTTGGTAATATTTATATCCTGTTACATAGCGTACCTGTTTGTGCGCAAAAATTTTCCGTTAAAGAGCGTACTTTTTTTCTCATTATTTTGCCGATGCTTATTCCTTCGGTTATCACTCTTACACCGTCGTATCTTGTGGTTTTCAATTTAGGATTGAAGGGGAATTGGCCAGGATTGATTTTATATTATATTGCGGGATCGCAAATTGCCAATATTTTTATGTTGCGGGTATTTTTGAACCAGCAACCCGGAGAGTTATACGAGGCGGCGCGTATAGACGGGGACGGGGATATCGGTATTTTTTTTCATTTGTGTCTGCCTCTTTCGTATCCGATCATGATGGTGCAGGCGATCGGGATTTTCGGAGGACTGTATAACGATTATTTATGGCCGCTTTTGATGTTTAACGGCAGCAGCAATTCTACGCTGATGCCCGTATTGCAGCAAGTTTCCGATCGTATGGCGGACGGATCGAAATATGCGGCATATCTGATCAGCGGTATCCCGTTGGTGATCACGACGGTTATCAGTCTGAAATTTTTTGTCAACGGTGAATTTGCTTCCGGCTTGAAGATTTAATATTGCAAGGAGATATAAATTTATGAATAAAGCAGTAAAGGCGATAATGACCGCGATGCTATCTGTTTGTTTTCTTATGCCGGCGGCGTGTAACGGCGGACAAGAGCAGGAAAGCGGCAATACTTTGTCGGGAAACATTGAATTTCTCGTTCCCATGGCGAATGTAGACAATGCGGCGTTGCAGGCTATGGCAGACGCCTATCAAGACATAAACCGCGGGGTGAGCGTTAAAATTATCGAAAATAACGGAAACGGATATGCGGAATTGGTACGGAACTGTGTAGCCGGAGTAAAAGAAGATGTTATCCATATCGTTCGGATCAGTCAGATTTCGCAGTATTACGGCACGGACAGGGTTATTGATTTTTCCGATTATCTGGAAGAGGAAAACGATTATGCGGAGGGCAGCCCGTCGTATGACGGAACGTGGAAGAGCGTTTTGGAGCAAGACGCGTACCCGCTGGAAGGGAAAGCATATACGATTCCCGCATTGAGTTATGAATCAAATTATACGGTATGTTTTTACGATAAACGGGCGATGGAAGATTTGAAAGGCGATGCCGATTATGTGCCGGAAACATGGCAAGACTTGATCGGCCTTTTGCAGGCGGCAAAGGAGGACGGGTATCTTTCTCCGCTGGGCTTAGTTTTACGGGATCGAGTTGTTCGGGAATTTTTATGGGCTGGTTGATCAAGATGTATGCGGATCAGTATTTCCGTGATTTTACGGACAAAGCGCATTCGCAGGCAGGGGATTACAGTTATATTGCGGCGGACAAAGATTGGAATTATGAATTGAGCAAGAATGAGCCGGATTTTGACCGTAACGATGTTTATAGCAGCAATCTGAACCGTGTTATCGATACATTTTTTAACGACGCTTCGTTCAATATTAAATCTGCGCGTTATGCAGACATGATGGAAAATTTTAAAGAGCTTTCGCAGTATGCGAGCAGCGCAATGACGGACGAACGTTCCGCTATTCTCGGCCTGGATGAAACCGCGAACTATTGGAATGACCAAAAGGGAGTAGGAGGGAGTGCATCCGGATCAAGTTTATTGCGCAAAAACGTTTTTTTACGGCCTGCCCGTTTAGATTCCGTACTTGATTACATCACCCGCTATGCTTTGGACGATGTGAAAAATAACAACAACAACGTCGCAAAAATCATATCTGACCGATTTGGCTGGTTTGAACTTCCTGCGATGCCGAAAAGGGAGGGCGCAGGCGCTCCGGCGTCGGATACCGTTCGTTCTCTCGGCGGGCCGGTCAATGAACTCGGCATTATCAACAACGGCAACAATAAACAGGTGGAAGCGGCTGTGGATTTTCTGAAATTTGTGCTTTCTCCGCAGGGGCAGAAGATCCGTTACGATACGTATGTTGCCAAACGGTTATACGGCGGTCATGTCCTCTTTGGTAAAAGATTGTCAGGTCGATCCCCGCATTGATCTTACGACTGGCCGTTCGTATATGAGCGGTTGTGAACGCAATCCGGTCAACATATTTACGCTGGGATACGGCGACGAGGACATTCGGGTAAGCGGCGGAGGCACGGCAACACTGAACAATGAGGTCGGCTCATTATACAGCGATTATTTCTTGAACGGAAAGAGTTGGGAATCCACGGCGGCGGCCATTCAGGGTGCGATCGAAGGAGCTTTCGGACAATGGGCGGAATACAGGGGGTTAAAGTATTCGGAATATTCGAGTGAAACAATTTATTCAGCGACGAACGGTATGAAAGAAAACCCTGTGAAGGATATTCAATGAGGCAAAAAGAGACGGCGCAATAGATAAAAGGAATGTTTCGGAGTAAGTACTTGCGGCGATCAAAAGGGATTTTACTTGTCAAAAACATATAAAAAGTTGTATAATAATCCAAAAAGCGGAAGGAAGTGAAACATGGTAGGAAGAAATGAGGTCGCAAAGTTAGCGGGTGTTGCTCCGTCCACGGTTTCCAATGTTATAAACAATACGAGATATGTCAGCGAAGATATACGGAAAAAGGTCTTGTGGGCGATAAACGAGCTTGGCTATGAGCCGAATTACGTTGCCAAAAGCCTGCGCAGCCGCCGTACAAAACAGATCATAGTTTTTATCAGTGATTTGCACAATACTTATTATGCGGATCTTTGCCAGGGAATTATCGGCACGCTGACATTGCACGGTTATACGGTTGCGATTGCTGTGGTCAGTGATCCGTCTGTCGATTATTATAAGGAATATTTTTCGCGCCAGGTAGACGGCATAATCAATTTATCGCATATATTTTGTGCGGAAGATCTTTTTCAGAAGTTTCTCGGGCATAAGGTGGCGATGGTCAACTGTCGTCCGTATGATGAAATCGGTTCTGTATCCATCGATTATTTGGGTGCGGTCTCGAAATTTGTGGATAAATTTGTTGCGCGGGGCAGGAAATGCATGGGCTTTATCAACGGCGGAACGATGGAGAGCGTCGCCGGAGATTCCCGTTATTATGGATTGAAAGCATACTTACAGGGCAAGGGAATCCAATTTGACGGAAACTTGTTGATTAACGGAAACAACAAGTATGCGAACATGGTGGAATTCGGTTATGAGTCTATGAAGATCCTGAGGCAACGCGCGCCTTGTTTGGACGGAGTATTTTGCATCAACGATATGATTGCTTTCGGTGCGTGGACGTATGCGGCGGAGGCGGGCAAGGAGATTCCGCAGGATATTTCCATTTGCGGATGTGACAATATTTTCTTTTCGGATTTTGCGGGCAGAAAGATATCGACGATCGCCATAGACAAGGTGGATTACGGGGTACGATGTGCCAAATTGCTGTTAGCACAATTAAACGAAGACGGTGAACTTGCCTCCACCATGAGGCAGGATATTTATGCCGAGTTTATTGACAGAGGTTCAGTTTGAGATAGAGATGGTTTTAGATTTTTCATTTATTTATGGCGGGATCCGCTATTTTGGGCGTGATTTGCCTTTTATCGATGCAGGCAGTGAAGAAATTTGCCGTCTGCATTCTTTAAAAATCACGCGCAGGCATCGATATTACGAAAGCGAGGAAGAAACCTGCTATTCGTTTGAAAATGCGGGCGAGACGGACAGTTTGCTATTGGAAAGCATTTGTGATGCCGACGGAATGGTTTCCGTTCCCGACAGTGCTTTTCACGGCGAGGCAACGGGCAGCGTTATCAGGCTTTTTGGGGCAAAAGGTTCGGATTGGAGCCGTTTGGAGTTTACGCCCTTTTCAAACGAGCTTGTGCAAGGCGAATCGTTGTATTTTTCCGGTTCCGGAGGCCGTCCTTCGCAGTCGGTATTGCCTTTTTTTGATATCAACGGCGGCAGGGAAGGATGTATATTGGCGATCGGTTGGACGGGGCAATGGTTTGCGGGGTTTTCGGGCGAACAGGGCGGAGCGCATTTCAAATGCGGAGTGGAAAACGTAAGTTTGCGCCTTCGGCCCAAAGAAAAGATCCGCACGTGCTCCGTCTTTGTGCTTCCCTACAAAAACGGGCAGAACGACGGGCATAATGCGTTTCGCAGGGCGGTTTTGTCGGCTTTGGGGATGCGAGCGGGGGCTTGTGCGCCTCTTTCTCTGTCTTTATGGGGCGGAACGACGTCTGCATATATGACGGAAGCGATCAAAAGAGCGCGGGATGCGGGATTTTCGGCGGAATACATATGGATCGATGCGGGATGGCATGGGGAGAGTACAAACGATTGTCCGGACGAATTTACGGACGAATGGTCGAAGCATACGGGGGATTGGCGGATCAATAAACGCATCCATCCGGACGGTTTGCAGAGCGTGGCGCGGGAGGCAAAGCAAAACGGAAGCAAATTGCTGCTTTGGTTTGAGCCGGAACGCGCGCATAGTGATACGCCTGTGGTGCATGAACACCCGGAATGGTTTTTCCGCACCGAACAGGATGAATTTCGCAATCTTTTGCATTTGGGAGATCCGCAGGCGTATGTCTATATCCTGGAAACCCTTTGCTCGCTGATAAAAGAGTTGGGGGTGGCGTGTTATCGGCAGGATATGAATATGGACCCGTTGCCGCTTTGGGAAAAATACGAGGGCGGGGAGCGGAAGGGTTTTTTGCAGATCGAGCATGTGCAGGCATTGTATGCGTTGTGGGATACTTTGAAAAAGGAATTTCCGCATTTGATTATCGACAACTGCGCCAGCGGAGGCAGACGGCTGGACTGGGAAACTTGCAAACGTTCCGTTCCGCTTTGGAGAAGCGATTTTCCGTGCGCGTTTGATGCTCCGTCGGAAGGTGCCCAAATTCACGGGATCGGGCTTTCCTGGTGGCTGCCGGTCAGCGGAACGGGGACAAAAGCCGAAATGACGGATTTATACGATTTTAGGAGTGCATATGCGGCGGCGCTGAATGTGCGTTTTTTTACGTATGAACACACGGCTGCGCCGCATACGGAAAAACTTGTCCGATGGATCGACGAATATAAAAAGATCCGATCTTTTTTTACGGAAGACTATTATCCTGTATTCGGTTTTGACGGATCGGACAGCGCATGGGGCGGATGGCAATACCATAGCCCGAAAAAAGGGGCAGGGATCCTCGGCGCGTTCAGACGCCCTGAATGTCCCGACGACGGCATGACCGTCGCTTTGGAGGGGTTGGAAAAAGAGGCTGTCTATCGTTTTGTGTCTTTTGATGCGTTGCCTCCCGTTCAATACAGCGGGCGGATGTTGACAGAGAAAGGCTTTCCGGTCTGTATTCCAGAAAAGAAATCCAGCAGACTGTTTTTATATAAAAAAATAAGCGGTTAAATTTATATTGTTTTATAAAAATTTTTAAAAATAAGTATTGACAAGTCGGCAAAGTTATATTATAATGTAAATACAATCAGAAACACGTGTTTCTCACCTATACGAACGTCGCTGTGTTTCATTGGTCCGGCATGGGCCGATGAAAAAAATTTTTATTCAGAAACTCGTGTTTCCGCGCAAAAAACATGCAATTATACAGGAAAATGCTGGAGGAATTATGCGGCAAGAGAGGCATAGCAAAGCGAGCAGAATTTTGAGTTGTATCATGGGAGCGGTGCTGATGTTAAGTTTTACGGGGTGTCAGGTGCAGAACAAAGGGCAAGAGGAAAAGCCGGGGCAGGGCGGAGAAACGGAAGATATTTTGAGTGAGGATACAGAGTGCGCATCCGAGGCGGCGGTTGCGCTTCTCGGGGCGACGGACGCATTGGGCAGAAAGATCACGCCGCTGGCATCTTTTAACGCATCCAGGAAAGTAGGCATTTTTTATTTTTTATGGACGGGAGAGCATGAGAGCACGGGATCGCGGTCGGACGGGCATATGTTGGACATTTCGCGGTTGCCGGAAGCGGAGTTGCGGTCGGAATCCGATATAGGTCGGCATCATTATTGGGATGAGCCGTTGTACGGTTATTACCGTTCGGACGATGTATGGGTATTTCGGAAGCATCTGGAGTTATTGACGTTAGCGGGTGTTGATTATCTTGTATTCGATTACACCAATTCCGATTATAACGGGGAGGCGGGAAAACCTGTCAATTATTATAAGGACGTGACGGACGCGTTGTTTCCCGTTGCAGTCGAGATGGTCGAACAGGGGTGGAACATTCCGAAGTTTGTTTTTATGCTGAACAAGTCATCGGATAAAACAGTCAAATGTCTGTATGAAGATTATTATACGGTCAAGGAATACGAACCGTTGTGGTTTCGGGCGGCGGACGGTCTGGGACAGGAACTGAACAGGGAAGGGAAGCCTTGGGTCATTTGCGGTGACACGACGTATCTGGATGCCGCGATCAAAGATAAATTTTACATTCGTCAAACGCAGTGGCCGAACGAAGCGGCGTCTTCGGACGGTATTTGGGATTATCAATACAAAGAAAACGGTTTTCCGTGGATGAGTTGGGAGCGGGTCAAAAACGGCACGCGCAAGCAGTACAGTCATAACGGGATCATGTCGGTGTCCATTGCGCAGCACGTCAACGGCGCGTTCAGCGATTCGGTATTGTTGGAAAACGGATACGATCTGAATTACGGCAGGGGCTTTTCGTCGGCGGATAACGGAGGGTATGGCAGTAACAACAAAGAGCGTGTGGCATACGGAACAAATTTTCAGGAACAGTGGGATTATGCCATAGCGGAAGCGCAGAAAGGGAATGTAAACAATGTTTTTGTTACCGGATGGAACGAATGGGTCGCGCAGAAGCAACCGGCGGGCAACGGGAGGCAAGACAGCTATTTTGTAGATTTATACAACGATGAATTTTCGCGCGATGCGGAGATGAGCGCGGGGCCGTTGGGCGACAATTATTATATGCAGCTGGTTCGGAATATACGTACGTTCAAGGGAATTCCGGCGTCATCCGCGGCTACGGAGCTGATACAAAAACAGATAGACATAGACGGCGGTCTGTCGCAGTGGGAAGGCATCGCGGGGTTTGCGGATTTCAGGGAGGATACGGCGCCGCGCGACCATGCAAGCTCCAACGATGCTTTGCCGAAGTATAAGGAAAGGAGCGGCAGGAACGATATTGTGAACGTGCGGGCGGTATATGATGCGGAGAACCTTACGTTTCTGATCACGTGCGCGAAAGATATAACGGACTATGAAAGCGGCGACAAGACATGGATGAATATTTTTTTGGCGGCGGATGAGGGGAGCTGGAACGGATACCGGTATGCGGTCAACCGAAAGGTCGGCGAAGCGGTCGGTTCGATCGAAAAACTCGGAGAGGACGGCGAAGGGCAGGAATTGTGCGGTTGGGCGGATATTCGGGTGAACGGAAAGTATCTTACCGTACAGATCCCGCGTTCCGCGGTCGGCATGGAAGGAGATTTTACCTTGCAATTCAAGGTTTGCGATCATGTGACGGGTTATGCGGACATTTTGAATTATTACATAGAAGGCGATTGTGCGCCGATCGGACGGTTCAATTATACCGTTTCGGGTAAAGCAAACGTTAAAAGATAATTTTTCTCCCGCGCGAAAGCGCGGGGATAAGGGCGGATTTTCGCCATAAGTTTCAATTTGGCTTGCCTGCCCGCAAAGCAGGCGCGGTAATGTCGGTCGGTTTACAAAAAGAAATCAAACAGTTTCAGGAGGAAATGTATGAAACAGAGAAGCAAATGGATCACATGCCTGATTCTCGGGTTAATGATGATTCTGTCCGTGTTCGGCTACGGGATGCTTGCGCTTGCGGCAGAACCTGCGGGACACGGCAAACAGGCGGACGAGCCGGCAGCATCTTTCGATGCGAACGGTTGGTTTACGCAAAATGCGTATAATGCCATGGCGGATAAAAATGACGCGCTTGCAGGCGGGGCTGCATTGATAGGGCAGCCGGGCGACGGATATCTCGGCTATATTGCCCCGGAAGCCGCGGGCGGCTATACGAAGATGGCGTCTTTTGCGCAGGGCAAGCTGCTCAACAACAAAGTTTTGCCCGTATCGCAGGCGATCAATTTTCAGATCGGTATCATACCGAGCGCAGGCGGGCACGCGCAGAGGCTCGTTCATTTTTTTGATAAAGAAAAGGTCGGCACGTATATCGGCGTCAACGAAAAAAATACGCCGTTTGCCGTCATGTTCAGCGCGATGGCGGATACCGTTGAAATTTTCGTAAACGGTACAAAGCAGACTCTTGCCAACGATGAGCAGGTATTCCCGTTGGATACTTCCAATACGATGGTGCTTACGGAAACCTATGTCATGCATTATGTCAGCATCGTCATGGGTGCGGAAAGCTCGCAGGTCTATATCGACGGCGAAAAGGTCGCGGATCTGACGGATCTTAAGACGACGAATTATTCATCGGGCAATGTGCAAATGGTCTTGGATTTCTGGGGAGGCGGCGGCGATCCGTGGGTTGCGTTCAATGCGTTGGATCCGTTTGTGCTCGTCAACGCTTCGTATAAAGATAAGATCAACGTCAAGACGTTTGAAGAGGATCTTTCCTTTACTTTAAGCAAAGCGGTTGCGGGTATAAGCGTCGTGAATGCGGCGGCGGAGACGGTCACGCTCGAAAAAGATAAGGATTACACCGTAGACGGAAACACGGTAACCGTGGCGAATGAATTTCTGACCGAAAAAGCGGAAGGGTATTTCGATGTCGATACGGTATTCACCTTTACGTCTGCAGAGGAGCCCGCTCGCACGGCAACGTACGGATACGAAGTGTTGTACTATGCGCCTCCGGTATATGAGCAGGCCGAGACGACGATCGTCAAAACGGCGCTTACGGAGGATGTGACCTATGCGGTGGCGTATGAAAACGGCGACGAAACGTACGGCATGACCGTAAACGGCAAAGCGCTCGCGGCGGAAAACTATACGGCGACCTTCGAAAACGGTAAGATCAACGTAACGCTCAAAAAAGAGTATCTCAACGGGCTTTCGCACGGGGTATATACGTTCACGCTGTCTACCCTTGCGGGAAGCGTAGATCATGTCGTTTACCGTAATGAAAAAGATAATGAATGGATCGTGAAAGGCAACGGCACGACGGGCGACGAGAGTGCGGAAGATGTCGTCAAGGGAGAAAACGGTTCTTCGACTTTGAACGTCGGTTTTTTGGGCAATGCGTATTATTCGGAAAACATCGATGTCAGCAAGCCTGTTTATCTGGAAATAGATTTCAACACGGTGCTTTCCGACCCGAATCCGCACGGCTGGTTTGCGATCGGATTTACGAGTGACGTGACGCAGGTGGATAAACTCAACGAATCCAATCCGTCGGACAGGCTGACGTTCCTCTATGCTCATGCCAAAGGCGAATTCCAATGTGCGGGCGTGCTTGCCAATGCGCTGATCAAGCCGGAATACATCAATCAGAACGGACCGCAGCTGTTTGAGATCCGTTTTGCGCAAGCGGATGCGGAAGGCAAGACGGTGCAAGGGCAGGAAACGACGCTGTATTTTAACGGACACAAAATTTTCGGAACGGATACAAAGAATCAGGCGACGTTCGAAAAAGGATGTTTCCTCGGGATTTTTTCTGCGTTGGATGTATTGAATTTTACGACGCGCACGGACATCACGTCGGCGGCGGCGAATACATACGGTTTGGAATATACGTTGGGAACGGATGAGGATATCAGCGTGCCGGTTTACAACACGGCGTCGGTCACGGCGGTGAAATATGCAGGGGAAGCGCTTGCGTCTTCCGATTATACGTTTGCCGACGGTATACTTACGCTCAAAGGCAGTTATCTTAAAACGATTGCCTATGCCGATACGATGACCTTTACGGTGAGCGCAGACGGTGGCGTGGAACTGACGATCAACGTGAAAGCGTATTGCGAAGCGGATGCCTCCAAAGCAGTGATCGCCAAAGTCGGTGCGGAAGGGGCTGTTTTTGAGAAAGGCTTTGCGGGAAAAACCGTCTCCGCGGTGATCGATACGGCAACGTCGAAGGAATTATCCTCGGACGATTACGAGGTATCCGCCGACGGTACGTTGACCGTAGCCAAAGCATATTTTACGGCGGAAGGGACGTATTCCTTTGCGGTCGTGACGGACGGCGGCCTATACTTTGCAATGGCGATCAACCGGGTGTATGAAAATAATTGGGCGAACAACCTGGATGTTTCCAACGGAACATATGCAGAGGAAACTTTGACAGTGAAAGGCGAAAGCGATTATCTGTACTCTGAACTGGTGGATCTGACAAAGGACGGGGGAGTCGCCTATACACTTACCGTTCAAAAGCTCAACGGATATTTCAAAAACGGGCAGGACGGAAGTACGGACGCATATGTAGCGATCTATTTTTACGATATGTTCAGCGGAAACACGGTAACGCTTGCGGTTTATGCGAACGATGAAGAGAGCAGCAGCGCGCAGCTGGCGTATGTGAAACTGTATATCCGGGACAAGGACGGAAAACAGGTGTATGTAAACAATATGCCCATCGCGGACAATCCGAATTTTTACGATGAAAGCGTGATCGGTGCCAACGTAATTCGTTTTTCGGAGGATAACGGATCGCTGAAAGTGGATTTCAACGATTACAGCATCTATTTGGATCTCGGGGCAACCAATCTGTCCCGTTTACAGATGGGGGTGTGTTCCACGGCCGATATAGAAGGTGTTAAAAATGAGTATTCCTTCTCCTTTAAGGTAGAGGAGCAGACGGAAGATCCGGGGACAGATCCGGGGACAGATCCGGGAACGGATCCCGACGGGGATACGGACAAGGATGAAACGAGCGAAGGCGGATGTTCAGGATCGGCAGGAGGCGCTGCCGCATTGGCGGGAGCCGTTCTGCTTGGAGCAGCGGCGTTTGGTTTGATGCGTAAACGCAAAGGCGAGCGTTAAAAGGATGTGCGGACAAGCGGGATTTCCCGTTTGTCCGCCAAAGGGTAATTTATGGAAAAAACAGGCAGAACGGTATCGTTTTTGTGGCTTGCGTTGGCGCTGGTTGCGCTGACGGGAACGATAGTATTTTCCGTGTTTGCGGGAATTTCGGCGGGTGCGTCGGGGAGAAGTTTTTCCTCGCCCGTAACATTGGAGGCGGGCGCGGAAAGTCTTGCGGAAGATTCCGACTATGTGGTTGTTTCGGACAAAGCGGGCGGCGTGAAGTGCTATGAAAAAGCGGAGCCGAAGCAGTTGTGGGAGTACAGCAAAGCTGCAAGCGACGGAGCGGCGGCAAAAGCTACGGCGGTCGCTCTGTTTGGGCAGAAAGCATATGTTTTGTTTGACGATCGGACGGTCATGCGTTTTGATGCGGAGACGGGCGAAGCGGAAGGGGTGCTGGAAACCAATTACGTACCCAAGAGGATCTATTTTTCTCCGGAGGGAGGAACGCTGTTTGCCGTTTACGGAGAAGTCGGGGCAAAACGTGACGTATATCTTTTGCGGACGGATTTCGGCGGGACGGAAGAATCGCCCGCAAGTTACAGGGATTATCCGAAGTTGGACAGCGGGGACTATGCCATCAGTTCGGGCGGCGTGGAAACGGGCGTACAGGGAATATTGATCACAGCGGACGAAAGCATTTATATTGCTTCGGACGCGTACACCGTGCGGTTATTTACGGCAAACGGAATGGCGGACGGTTATCGGGAATTTCCGATCGCGGCGGAGAAATTGGCGGCATTTTGTGAAACGGAAGACGGTTTTGCCGGATTGGGACTTGACGGATCGTATTACCGTTTCGACAAAGACTTTGTCTGCAAAGAAAGCATACGTATTGCACAAACCTTTACATTTGCCGTAAGTGCGGGAAAGACGCTTTACGGAACGGACGGTCATTCGGTATTTGCCGTATCCGATCGAGGGGAGAAGCGTTTTGCTCTTTCTTGTGCAGGGGAGACGCTGTTGTTTGCCGATCAGGATGCGTTTGTGCTGTCGGGCGCAGAGTTGCGCTGGCTGACTGCGGAACAGGCAAGGCAAATTTCTGTGATGGGAGGTCTGTTCCCTGTCTTTTTGCCGTTGGCGGTCGTATTTGGCCTGTTTTTGTGTTATGCGGGCGTAAGTGTATGGCAGCCTTTGCGGGCGCGGGTCAATCATTGGTTTGCCGTCGTCGGAAGGACAGCGGTGCGGCATCGTTTTGCGTATTTGGGGCTTATCCCGACGTTTGCGCTTTTGGCGGTATTTTATTATTGGCCGATCGTGCGCGGATTCGGGCTTTCTTTTTTCAATTACAACGGGGTAACGTCGAAATTTGTCGGGCTTCAGAACTTTATCGACGTATTGTACAATACGTTGTTTTGGGATTCGGCGCTTACGATGCTGATCTTGCTGGTAACGGATATTGTCAAAGCGATTTTGCCTCCGCTTTTGTTTGCGGAATTTATTTTGGCGGTACGCAATAAGCAGTTTTCGTTTGTCGTGCGGGTATTGTTGTTTATACCCGGGATTTTGCCGGGAGTAGCGGGAACGCTTGTTTGGGTCAACGGTATTTTCGGATCGGACAGTTACGGCCTGTTGAACAGTATTTGTTCGGTCTTTGTCCCGGGATTCATTCAAACATGGATAGGGCCGTATCTGGAAACGCGTTCGCTTGTATCCATCATTATGTTTGCGTTTCCGTGGGTCGGATCGTATCTGATTTTTTACGGCGGAGTGATGGGAATACCGAAATCGCTGTTTGAAGCGGCGGAGCTTGACGGATGCGGATGGTGGAGACGGATAGCGACCATAGATCTCCCGCTTATATTTGCGCAGATCAAGTACATATTTATTACTTCGTTTATTGCATCGGTGCAGGATTACGGGCGGCTGTTCATAACCGATCAGGCGACGGGTCACGGGTTAAAAGTCCCGGCTCTTATCATTTACGAAAATATTTACAAAGGCGGAAGCGAGCCGAATTATGGTTTATCCAGTGCGATGAGCATGTATCTGTTTGCGTTTTTGCTGATTGCGACGATTCTCAATTTCCGCAAGCAGACGGATAAGGAGGCGATGTGATGAACCGAATAACAGAACGCTCGAAGAGGATGCGGAAAGGCGGCGTGAACGGTGCGGTTGCGCAGTCCGTGATCATATTCTATCTGGTTTTGATGGTATTTTTTACGCTTTTGCCGGTAATTATTACAGTGATTTTGTCTTTGAAAACAGAGCAAGATATTTCTACGGGGAGCCTATGGTCGCTGCCTAAAGTTATCCAATGGGAAAACTATTCGTCGGCGATCGTAAAGGCATTGCCGAATATGGGCATTACTTTGTTTATTGATATCGTGTCGGTAGTCGCGATGACGCTGTTGTCCGCGTTTTCGGCATACATTTTCGTGCGCAAGCGGTTTCCCGGCAGAAATTTTCTGTTTTATCTGGTAATTTTGCCGATGCTTGTGCCGGGGGTCGTGTCTTTGACGCCGCAATATCTGAACATAGTGCAAATGAATCTTTTGGGAAGCTGGTTTGCCGTGATCCTGCCGTATATTGCGGGGAATCAGATCGCCTCGATATTTCTGTTCCGAACGTTCATGACCCAACAGCCCGCGGATATTTACGAGGCGGCGGAAATTGACGGGGCGGGAGATTTTCGCACTTTCTTTTCGCTTGCGCTTCCGCTCACGTTCGGGATCATCATGGTGCAAGGCGTGGCGATTTTTTCGGCGATCTATAACGACTATTTGTGGCCGTTGATGATATTTATGAACAATCCCGAACACGGAACGCTGATGCCCGCGCTGAAAGATCTGGCAACGCGCGCCAGCGAGGCGATCCTCAGCAACGGATTGATGGCGGGCAGGGGCGCGACATATGCCCTGTATTTGGTCAGCGGTATTCCTTTGGTGATTTCGACGGTCATCGGCTTGAAATTTTTTATCGACGGCGAATTTGCTTCGGGGCTCAAATTATAACCTTACCTTAAAAATAAAAAGGAGAGATAAATATGCGATCGATCAAAAAACTATTTTTGGTGTTGTTGGCGTGTGTGTTTTTGATTTCGTCTGCGGCTTGCGGCGGAACTCCCGGCGAAAAAGATCCGGGCGGTACGGATAACCCGGGCGGATCGGCAGGGCAGCTGAAAGACGGAGAGATCAACATCTTTCTGCCTATCGATTCGGACAGTGAAACGGCGTTCAAAAATGTCGGAAATTCCTATACAAAGATGATGAAAGCGAAGGGGATCACGGTACGCGTGAATGTCCGTTCCTCGCAGGATCCGCAGGGATACATCACTTCCGTAGACGGGCTTTTGAAAAATCCGGACAAACAGACGGGGGATATTATTCAGGCAAACACGGTCACGCAGTATTACGGATCAGGCAAACTTGTGGATTTTACGCCGTATCTGAACACGGCCAATGCGTATAACGGCAATAAAGTCTGGAAATCGACGTTGCGGGAGGATGCTTACCGCACGGACAACAAGACGCAGCAGATCTACAATTTGTCGATGGAAGGAAATGCGTTTGTGGCCTTTTATAACAAAGACATTTTTGAAAAGTATGACATTGCGGTGCCGACGGATTGGGCAAGTCTGATCGCGGCATTGGATGCGCTGAAAGAGGCAGGCTATACGGCGCCTCTCGGCCTGAATTTTGACGCTGCGGGTCTGGAGGGGAACAATTTCTATTGGGTAATGCGGATGTATATGGATCAATATTTCAGGGACATGATCCGCGACGTTCATTCTCAGGACGGCGATTACAGTTATATTTCCGAAATTGACGAAGTTTGGGAATATGATCCTTCCGATCCTCTCAACGATTCGGCAAGCCTGTATACTTACAATTTTACGCGCGTGGTCAACGAATATTTCAAAGAGGGAAGCAAATACAATGCTATGTCCGCGCGGTTTGCGGACATGATGGCAAACATGAAGAAGCTGGCTTCCTATGCGTCTACCGATTATTCCAACAGCGTGATCCGTCAGAGGTTTCAAAACGATGCGCTTACGGCGGCGGGAACGCAGGAATATGAACTGAACAACCGCGTAGCCATCTTTTTGTTGCGCCTGGACTATATAACCGATCATCAAAAGTCTTTGGGACTTGCCATGAATAAGCCCAACGGCATCGTGCCTATTCAGGAGCTTTCGGATATGCTGGGGTGGTTTGAATTGCCTGCGATGCCGGATAACGGAGGAGAAGGTGCGCCGGCGGCGGATAATCTTCGCACCTTGGGCGGGCCGGACCATCATCCGCTTGCGCTGGTCAACCGCGATGCGGATAAAACGGCGCTATGTATAGATTTTCTGAAGTATCTCTTTTCGCCTACCGGATATGACGAATACTATAAGCATTACAAAAACCTCGGAAAGGTATGCGCAATGCAGTGTTATTTGAAGGACTATACGTTGCCCGAAGAAGTTACGATCGAGGGTAAGACGTCCTTTGACGGGGATTGTTCGACGAATCCGTATGCACTTTTTGCAAATTACTTTACGGAGAATGCTGGTTTAAGCACGACGGGCGGAAAGATCCAGACGCTTGTCAATAACGAGATCTCGGAATATCTGCGGACGAAAGATGCGGACTGGGCTACCTACGGGGAAAAAATACACGGCATAATTTCTTCCGGTTTTGGCAACTATGCGCAATGGCGCGGGTTAAAATGGACTTCGTTGACCGATTATACGTCTGCGAACGTGAATTATGCGGAAGATCCGATGAACGGATAGAATTTCTGTGCGGGCGGGTTCCCCGCCCGCACAAATAAAAAGGGGAATTATGAAAATTCGTCAGAAAATAACTTCATTGCTGATTGCGGCATCGCTCGGGATGTCGCTTACGGCATGTGCGCCGCAACAATCGGGTATCGGGAAGTTGGAAGAAAGGGAAGAAGGATTTTCCAACGGGTTTACGCAAACGGCGGCAACAGACGACGTGGGCCGTCCTTTTTCGCCTGTTTCAGGGTACGATGAGCAAAAATTTGTGGGGATCTTCTATTTTCTTTGGAACGGTTCCGATCAAAGCCCGATCAAGGACGTGAGCAACAATTACGAAAAAAACCATACGGTCATGACAGAATTGCTGGCGCGTCAGGCTGCAGGGGGAACGCCTGAAATGAATTCTTTTCATTATTGGGGTGAGCCGCTGTACGGTTATTACAATGCGGAAGACGAGTGGGTGATCCGCAAGCATATCGAACTTTTCGTTCATGCGGGATTGGATTTTATCGCTTTTGACACGTCGAACGCGAGGATTTATGATTATTAGGTCTATACTTTTTTGGATATCTTGTTGGAGTATTACGAACAGGGGTTCGATGTTCCGAAGGTCATGTTCCTGACTCCCGTAAATCCTGCCGATTCGGTTACGACGGTGCAGAGCATATATAACAGTTTTTATGATCCGGCCATGTATCCGGAGTATGCGCCGCTATGGTTTTGCGGAAAGCGCAACAAACCTTGGATCATCGGCAGTCAAACGGGCAATGCGGCGGTAGATTCCTATTTTTATTTCAAACTTCCGCAATGGCCGAACGCCGCGATCGAAAAAGCAAGGTTTCCCTGGATAGATTGGAATTATCCGCAAGACATTTATACGGATACGCAGGTCGGGAACATTATGAGCGTATCGGTTTCGCAACACGTGGGTTTGATGGGAAAATCAAACGGATTATATGCAGATTTCAGCGATTCCGGGTTGTTTGCGCCTGAAAATCGCAGTGAACTTTCAAAAAACGGCTATAATTTTGATGCAAATTACATGGATTTGGTGTATAATGCAAATTGGGGACGGGGATTCGATCATACAAGCGGAAAGAATGACCGCAGCCGTGCGGTGGCGGAAGGCACCAATTTTCAGCAGCAGTGGGAAACGGTGTTGGAATACGATTCGGATTCGGACGAATCGAACGATATCGATTTGGTATTTGTAACGGGCTGGAACGAATGGATCGCGCAAAAGCAGGCAAACAGCGTCATACTCGGCGACGATTATTGTCATTTTGTGGATACATTCAATATGGAGTTTTCCCGTGACATTGAGATGAGTGCGGAGTATTTGGACAATTATTATCTTTCTTTGGTGCGCAATGTGCGGGCATATAAAGGAGAAGGAACGGCGGTTACGTATGAAGAGGGAGAGGATCTCGCTTCGCTTATGCGGGGATCGGATGGCTGGAATGCGGATAACGTTGCCGTATACCGTGATTTTTCGGGCGAAACGATTGCGCGCAATGCAATGGATACTTCTGGGCAGAACGCGCTAATCAACGATACGGGCAGGAACGATATTTATGAGATCCGCGTGACTGCCGATGCGGAAAAAATATATGTTTTGGTACGAACGGCACAGCCGATCACGGCGCATGAAAGCGGAGACAATCATTGGATGAACGTATATTTGGGCGTAGAAGGGAGGACGGAAGGCTGGCAGGGACTGCAATATGTGCTGAACCGTGAACCGAACGGAAAGACCACCTCCTTGCATCGTCTGGAAGGTACTGCGTTTGTCTATGAAGGGGAGTGCGAATATTTTGTCGGCGAAAGCATGATAGCTTTTGCGGTGGATAAGGAACTTTTGGGGATCGGTGCAGAGGAATATACGCTGTCTGTGAAAGCGGCGGATAATCTGCAAAAAGACTATGATATCGCGGATCTGTATGTGAGCGGGGACACAGCGCCGGCCGGCAGATTGCGTTATTTGTATAAAGTTTCAAAGTAGCGGGAAAAGAGAAAATGGAGAGATCGATCAATCGGAACGATGTAGCAAAGAGAGCGGGTGTCGCGCCGTCAACGGTTTCGCACGTGATCAACGGTACGAAATATGTGAGCGACAGCGTAAAAGAGCGCGTTTTGCGCGTCATCGAAGAGCTGGATTATGAACCGAACCTGCTGGCGCGCAGTTTTAAGACAAATTCAACCAAGCAGATCACTGTTTTGATCAGTACGCTCGACAATTTTGACGAATTGTATCGCGGTATGTATGAGATCGCTTTTGAAGCGGGATATTCTCTGAACATAATTATTGCGAACGATAATCGGGTCAACTATTACAGCAGTTGTTATGCGCACAGAGCAGAGGGGATTATAAATCTTTCGCGTTTTTTTTGCGACGACAAAGAGTACAATAAACTGATTGCGCACAATGTGGCGGTCGTGAACATTCATCCGGGCAAGGAAAATTACGAAGTGAGTATCAACTATGTCAACGCGGTTGAAGCATTTGTAAACGAGTTGATACGAAAGGGCAGGACAAAAGTCGCTTTTTTGGCGGATACGTCGCGGGCGGAGATCGAACCGGATACGCGATTGATCGCGATGCGTTATTTTTTGGAGAAAGCCGGTTTTCCGTTTAATGAAGATTTGCTGCGTTGTTTTGAGGATAATACCGTAACTTTGAACGCATCGGAATTCGGATACAATGCGATGGCGGATATTTTGGCAAAACATCCGGATACGAATGCGGTGTACTGTGTAAACGATTATGTTGCATTGGGCGCCTATAAATACATATGTAAGCATGGCCTGAGAGTTCCGGAAGATATATCCGTTTGCGGTTGTGATGACATCTTGGTGAGTCGGTATATGAGCCCTTCCATCAGTTCTATGGGCATCGACAAGACAGAATTCGGCAAAAACTGTATGATCAATGTGATGGAACAACTCAAAGGAAATAGAGATAAGGAACGCAAGATCATTTTGTATGCTGCTTATTTGGCTCGGGAATCGGTTTAAAATGAAAGGACTGTTTCGGTAAAGCCGGATAAGTTCCGCGGCCGGGAGAATAAGAAAAAAGACCAAGCGCCCTTGACGCAGGTTCAACCCTGCGGCAAAGGCGCTTTTTTAAAAGAAAGCCAGCTTTTGATTGATACAACCCGCGCAGCCGCAAAATTGTTTGCGGCTGCGCGGGTTGTGCTCACTTAAAAAACGACGCACCGTATGTGCAAAAATATGTCAAAACGGCGCGTCGTCGTTGCATAAATTCTCTTGATTTTTAAAGCAGGATTTTTAATGCGGCCATAGGTAAAAAACAGGTTCAGGCATTCAAATTAAAATGGGCAGCAACAGGCTGATGATCGCTCCACCCGAGATCGCCTTTGAGCAAGGCAGGAGAAGAAAGCGACGCTCCGGCATACAGGATATGGTCGAGCGCCGCAGTCGCCTCATGCGATTTTAAGGAACCGTCGTTTACGGTCGTAAAAATATTCCCGCAGGCAGTTTGCACTTTTTCCGCGTTCAGATCTCCGCCTATGAAAAATGTGTCCTGCGGCCATTTTTCTTTGAGAGCCTTTGCCTGCAGGAAGAGTATTTCCTGACCCGCAAGGTTGAAATTTGTATGAGCGGCGTCGCTTCCGTTTTCCAACCAAGGCAAGTGCGTACAAAGAGCGATCACGGACTGTCCGGTCGTACGGTCTTGCAACCTTCCCCAAACGGCCATGCGGGGCCTTCCTTCGAGGTTGCGAAAGTCGCTGTCTGTCATCGCAGAAAAAACGGAATGCAAAAGATCTGGCGTGTCGGAGATGGCAAAGGCCCCCTGTTCGGTCAAACGAAACCGATTGTTTTTATAGAGAATATAATTACAGAATCGTGCAGAATACAAATCGGCGTTTCCGTAAGAAGGATATTGCTGCGGACCGTCTGCAAAATCGGAAACGCGGATACAGGCGTATCCCATGTTTGCCGCAAGGGAAGGCATTTGTTCGTCCTGAAAAGCGGCTGCTTCGTTGAGAAAAACGATATCTGCTTTTTCTGCAAGGATAAAGGCCATCTGTTCTTTCAGCCGCGCAGAGTCCGTCAGCGTCAGACCGTTTTGAACGGTGTCCGCCGAAGTTGCCGCAAGCAAATTGTAAGAAATGGCATACAACGCAGAATTGTTTTCGGAATCTTTATCATCGTCTTCCGGTTGAGCAGGGGATTCCTGCTCGGTGTTATCGTTGTTTTCGTTGCCTGTTTCCGCCATATGTGTACCGCAAGAAACAAACGTGACAAACATGCCCGCAATCAATAAAACTGCAAGCAAAATTGCCAATTTTTTCATAAAAAATCTCCCTGAAATCACTCCTTTTTTTCGTAATGTGGTCGGTTTATTTTATTATACAATATTTCCTTTTTAATTGCAATAAAATCAATAAAAATCTTCGGCTTTAGACTGATTTGCCTCGCTTTTTTTAAGGGGCGCCCAAGCGTGAAGTCAAGCGCACGGCTCAAAAAACAGTGTATTGTCCGAAGTCGTTTACAGTGACTGTTTAAAGGAAGCGAATGGCAATAAACATCTGAAAGACGTTGATTTTAAAGGTTATGACAATGTCAAGAGCGACAATTTTCTGGAAACGGTTATTGAAGATTTCTGGATACCTATGGAGGAAACTCTATGATGGACTTCCGTCCAAACTTGCCATTTTCGGCGCGACCATCGAAAAAGTTGTAAACGAGATTTGGCCTGCCGTCAAAAAAGTGCTCTCCGAACTCGATATCTCGCTTAACAAGATATTGGTCAACACAGACAACGGCAAAGTAACAAACGGTACATATTCAGCGACAGGGTAAAGGAAGTATACTTCACGGGTACGTTTATGAGCAAATATAACGGGCTTGCGATCCAGTATGTTGCTCCAAAAACAAATGCCATACGCTCTTATTATCTACATTTATCACAACCTTGGACGACGGTACGATCCAGATTATCGAAGTTAAGGGCGACAAGTGGACTCATTATACGAACGAACATCAGGGCTTTTGTGTAAAATATGAGATTACAGATAAGTCTAATTTTTATCCTGTAATGTACCTAAAAAAAGATTAGATGCCCAAAGTTTATTTGTGGAACTCTTTTATTCGTTATCTCAAACAGATATGCCTCTTGAAGAGAAAAATATTTCTTTAAAACATTTTTTATTGCTCAATGCTTATATACAAAGATTGGAAGAGCGAAAACGAAATAAGAGCAATCTTTTTGACACGAGAAAGGAAATTGGCGAAAACGGTAGGTATTATTCTTTTGATGAAATTGGCACCAAACCTAAAAAGTTATTTCTAGGCGTTTGTTGCAATCAAGAGAACCCAGATAAACTGATTGGTGTTGCAAAAAACTTTAAACATTGAATGTGAGTAATGCACGATGGGCAACAAAGAAAATTTCAGCGTTGTTCAAAATGGATAAGTCCACTTGACTATAAAGTTTAAGAAATTTTCTTGACAAATTGCAAGATTTTTGCCATACTATTTTTACCATAAAGAGTGCGCGAGGGACAGCCCCTTTGACCGCACGGCAACCTGCGTTTGTAAGGTGCCAAAGGCTGATCGATGGGGGAACATCAATCGTATCAAAAAGCCCATCGTCCGATGGGCTTTTTCCGTGTCTCTTTGTGGAATAAAACAAAGAGGTTTTTTATGAAGCAACGTACTATCCATTGAAACACTAAGGTGCAACTCGTCGAGATTATCGCCGCTCTGGAAGCGGACGGGTATCACAACGTGGGCAGTTTCAATCAAGAATACGACTTTCCCGTCATTATTGCGGATGATGAAAAACGCGTATTCTTCGGAACAAACACGACTTGCATGGCGGCATTGGTGTCTTCGCGCATGAAAGGCTAATGCCTTATCACGCGAACGGACATTTGGGAAGTTTTGGGAAGTGCTACAAAAATGAGTGACGGACAACGAAAAGCAAATATCGGGCATTTTGAAGGTTTTTTTATTAGAATTTGCAGTAAAATTACTGAAATTTGACCGCGGACTTTTGGGAAGATGAGAGTCAATTTTGCCTTCAAAATCTCCTCTGACTCCGTCATTCGTTGGTTCGAATCCAGCTACCCCAGCCACCTACGGGCAAAATCAGGCAAAAACAGCTTGAATTTGCCCGTTTTTTCGTGTTTTTCGGGGCTTTTCAGAGATTCCGAACTGTCCGTCATTGGGAAGTGGGAAGTAAATTGGGAAGTTTTTGGGAAGTAAATTTTTGTTTTTTAAGACCGTTTTTGCAACGGTCTTTTTCTTTTACAGATCGTAGTTCACTTTTTCCGCTTCGGAAAGGATATATTCCTTCGAGTAGTCGGTATAGCCCCTGTCCACGGCGGAAGTCTTAACGTCCTTATCCCCCGAATGCCCGTCCCAGAGCATGACCACCTCGCCGGAAACGCCGCATTCCTTGCAGCGAGTAATGAAGGTGTAACGAAGTTCGTGCGGGTGATGTTCGGGGAACAGCCTCTTGAACGCGGAGCGCAGGGTATAGACGTTGACGTTCTTTGCCTTTTCGAAGTCCACGAGGTCTTGCACCTTTCGGAACATCGGGGTGAAAGGTATGTACCGCAGGGTGACGTTCCTGCCCATGCGTTCCTTGCTCGTTTCGCATTCGAGGGTATTGCCGTCAATGACCTTTAAGGTCGGCAGTTCGCTCTGCCGCAGTCCGAAATAGAGCAGTACGAGCAATGCGCTCGCCACGTCGTCTTTGCGGTTCCGGCAGTACTCAACGAGTTTTTTCTCTTCCTCTTTTGTGAGTGCAGAGCCTTTCTTGCTCTCGTGGTAGGGCAGGACGATCTTCTTCATCGGAGAAGGAAGATTGAAGTCCTCCGCAGCCATATCGAAGATACAGTTCAGCATGAGTTTGAGCTTCTCCGCCGTCCTGTACTTTCCCGCCTCCACGAACGTGAAGAGATACTGCTGCACGAGCGGGCGGGTGATCTCCGAAAGGTGCAGATGCCCGAACGTCGGACGCAGGTTGACCTCGAACATACGGGAGTATTCCTTGAAGGTGGAAGGCTTCGTCGTCTGTTCTTTGAGTTTGAGCCAGTCTTGGGCATAATCCGCAAAGAGAACGGTTTTGGCAGTCCTGCGCTTGGGATCTGCGACGGGGATATCCTGTACCTCGGCTTGCCCGATGAGTTTCTCGATGAATTTCTTTTTCATCGTGTCAAAGTCTTTGGAGGCGACCTCGATGTTATATCCCTGCCTGCGGTAACGTGCTTGGAACAGTCCCTGATAATAGCGGAACTTTACGATTCTGTTGTCATAGATGAATGCTTTTTGAAAAGATTTCGGCATAGATTCCAACTCCTTTTTGGTGAAAGATAATGTGCCGGTCTTTTCTTCTTCCGATACTTCCTTTTTGCCTGATACGGGGAATAGAGGCTTGTCCGAACCTGTGAGCGAGCGTAAGGTATCCAAAGTGATGGAGTCGGCGGCGAGTTTGAGAACGGTCGCCGCGAGATCGCTCTGCTCGGAGTCGGTATTCTTAATGAACCGTAACAGGTCAGTGAGTTGTTGCTGCTGCATATACCTCCCGTTTCGTGATGGCAGGATTATACCACACAATCACGAAAAAAACAAGTCTGATTGAAAAATAGAATATAACTGCAATACGCAAATATCTGCGCATTGAAAAAGTCAAAATAATTTTGCGCCATACGGCGATCGGTGTTTTTGATTTCACATCTCATTGAAAGCAATTGTTTCAGTGGTTGCTTTTACTCTGGTATAGAATATCCTATCCCTTCCGAATTTTGCTTTTTCGGTCGGCTATGGTAGCATAGTTCCTCGCGGACGTCAACGGTCGCAAAATCGTCGCTTAAAACACCTACAAAACGGGACAGGAACGGGAACAAGAAAAGGAATAAGTCTGTCGTATAAAAGGCGCTATAAGTCCATATACAGGCTTAAAACGCAACGATTTTGTCTTTTCCCGTTGACTTCCGCATACAGCCTTTCAGAGTTCAAGATTTCCACCGTCCTATGCACCTTCGCCTTTTGCCCGAAAAAGGCAAAATCAAATTCGGAGGTGTATCGAAAATGGAAATGTTGGTTACTAAGTTCTCAAACGGTAAGTATCGCTGCGAGAGGGAATTATTCTCCGAACCCATCTCGAAGGAGAACGTTAAACTCATGGGCGAGATGATAGCATTGCAATTATTCCGCACACGCAAAAAACACTATTGCAGAACAGCGGATAAACTGTACATCGGTCTTATCAAAGACCTGCACCATATGGGCGAAACAGATTATCTCGTATCGGACGGATACGATTACGCACAGACGGCGATGTGTTTCCTTTGGCAATACGAAGGCAAAAAAGTAGACGACGTTTGCTATACCGAAGATAACGGCAGAGAGATAAGCATCAAATTAGCCTGCTACCGGGAAACGGGGAACCGTCTGGATAATTACCGCAGAAAGATGGAAAGAATCGCTCTTAGTTCGTCCGACGATTACAAAGCACTTCCCGCAGATCCCGTAAACCGTTTCGAAACGGAAGAACCGGATTACAGCAAAGCGGAGGCACTCATGGACGCCATGCATTTAACCGAAGCAGAGAAAGAAACGCTGTACTGCTATATGAACGGCATGAACCAATCCGAAGCGGCATTTGCACTCGGTATTACCATATTCGGCGTGAAGTACAGAAAATTCCGCATCCGTTACAAATACCGCACTTATATCGGCGCAATCTGATATGCCGTTTAACTTCATATTCTCTTGAAAGGCAGGTTTTTATTCGGGAAACTTGCCTTTTTTTCATGGCACTTTGAAGAGAAGAAAACAGGGATTAAAGCGATAGATACTTTTGTGTACCTTTGAATACCTTAATGTACTAAGAGAATACCGTGTGGGCTTGCGACGTGTGCCTGTATATATACAAGCGGCGACGCTCCAGCCCCAAAAAATCGCTCGCTGCGCTCGCGCTTTTTCGGGGAACCCCGTCGGCGCGCCGCCGATACAGGCACACGTCGCAACAAACGAACCGACCGAAAAACACGGGAAAACGGGGCGCGGCGGAGCGCGGCATCGCGCTGAACCGCTTGCGATTGCCGCGCGCATACCGCCGCGCAGGTTTCCGATTTTCTCTCCGCGTTTCAGTTCGCTTTCGGCATCTTCGCTATCGTTTCTTTGCTCACCTGCCCCATGTATTCGCCCTCGTCCCAGCAGCCGAAAGAGTCCGCGAGGATAAACTTTCTCCCGTCTTCCCCGTAGGGGCAGATGATGTCGTCTTCCATTACGTCGGAGACGAAGTATTGCGGAAGGTCGCCGTAATACACGATCCGCTCCCCGCTCTTTTCTATGTACTTTATGAGATAGTTCATGGCGTACTGTAAGTCATGGTCGTTTTCTATCTTTTCAAAGTCGGAACGCCCGAAGTGCTCGTTGAAATAGGTGTTCTGGTGGGTGATCTTCCGCTTTTTCGATTTGAAGTTGAAATCGTTGACGTCCATCATCTGCCCGGGCATGGTGCCTTCGGGGATATAGAAGATACCGTGGAAATGGAGACGCTGCTTTTCGGGAGAGCGTTCCCATACGCCCATGCACTTCCAGCCTTTCCGGTCGGCATAATGCCGCAGACAGGTGCCTAAACTTTTTTTGAAGGATTGCTCGGTATGTAGCGCATCCGAGTAGGTGAAAGTGACGAAATGGGTGAAATCCTGCAAATTCGCTTTCCGCGTCATGCGGATGCGGCGGGCGATGAGGTTGTTCCGCTTTCTCCGAAGGTTTAGTTCCGTAAAGAGTTTTGCGTCTTCGTAATCCTTGCAATAGGGCAGCATTCCTTTTATGATCTCGCGCTTTCTCTTTCGTCTGGAATCGTACAGATGTTCTTTATACAGCCGCTCGAATATCTCTTTGCGGGAAGGTGAGGCGGCTGTTTCGCCGGCTTGCGCAGTTTCCTGACCGGTTTCATCTGCCGACAGAGAACTTTCGGGAGTGGTTTCTTCCGTTAAAGGGGGATTGTCCTTTGTATGGGATTGTTGTCGTTTGTCGTCGTTGTTATCGAACAGGCTCAACTGAACGGGCTTGTCGAAAGGGCAGTCCTCGTCCTCCGCGTCCAGCTCTTCCAATTCCGGGATTTCTTTCTTGACCTTTGCGCCTTTCTTCGGGCGGGGCTTTTTCGGCTGCGGAGGGATAGCGATATGGTGGCTGCCGTCAAAATAAATCTTACATTTTCTGTATGCCATATTCTCACCCGTTTATCCTTTCCAACAGATATGCGTATAACTTCCGCATAAGGCTTTTCGTGTAGCTGACGGAAATGCTCAATTCCTTTGCCGTATCCGCCTGCGTTTTGCCTTCCGTAAATATCTTGTGATACACCATTTGCAACCGCAGGGGAGCGTTAAGGAGGAGAGTATCGTATTTCCCGATCAGTTCCAGAGTCTTCGCCTTAAAACCGGTATTCTCCGCTCTCCTGAACATCTCCCTGTGCGTATTGTAATAGCGGATATCCTGCAATTCCGCCATAAGTTCTTGTTTTGTCATTTATGTCCTCCTCTCTGTATTCCGAAGTTTTTAATTATTCATCTCTCCGTCATTGACAGCGACAGTTTAATACGCAAAGGTGTCATCTAATGAAACCTTTGAAAAATTTATGGTTCTATTTTAGCAGATACCGAAAAGGAATGTTAGAACATTATCCTGACCAATTTCCAGCCAAAACCCGACCAAAACCCAACCTGAACCCGACATCTTCCTGCGAAAGTGTAAAGTGATATGCCGCCGTAACGAGAATCTTTGCTGTATTTTAACAGTTGAACCGGACAGCTTTTGTCCGCTTTTGAAAAGTTTTTACGGTTACAGTATAAAATCCAAATATGCAGAAAACCTGCACATTAAAAAATTTTCTTGATTTAATTTTCCGGCTGCTATGACTGTAACCACTATACCGCAAAAGGGGAGGAAAAAGATAGCGCATTTTCTGAGCCAAAACCGCAACTTATGTTGACAAAACCGAAACTAAATGTACCTAAACCGGATAAAAAGTTACCTAAACCGAAACTTTTTGTACCTAAAGAGGAAACTTACCCTCTGTGAGGTGGTCATATAGAAGAATTAAGACAAAATAAAAAAGCCCCGACAGATGCATACTTTTTCAAGGGGGGCTTGTCTGTCAGGGCTTTGCACTTTTAGTGATAAAATCTTAAGGGGGAATACGCTATTTGCAAAAAGTTTTAACCGTTAGTATTCAAATTATTTATCAGTAAAATTAAAATAAACTTGACAAAATGATAAAAATGTGGCTATAATAATATAGGTGATAAGTATGAAGAATAATGCAGCATTAAAAACAGAGGTTAATTTGTTGCCAGCCAATACTTTGTTTGAGGCGAGCACAATGTATCGTCAAAAATTTAATAAACAGATGAATGAGATGGCTTTTTACAAGGCTCTTGAAAGATTGACCAAAGAGCAAATTCTTGTTAAGGTTGCAAAGGGGCTATATGCGCGTCCTCTTGTATCTGAATACGGCGTGATCAAACCCACGCAAGAACAGATAATCGAGGCATATGTTCGAGAAAACAGAGGCATGATTGTCGGATATGCCCTTTATAATAGGTTAAATATCAGTACGCAAATCTCAAAAAATATTTTAGTGTACAGCAATGCAATACAAGGTAACACAAAAACCATTGGCAATGTAAATATAGAGCGAAAAAATATAATTTTTACAAGTGAAAATTGCAATACGATCGCGGTTTTGGAAGTCCTTGAAAATTACTATACTATACAAGATATAAATTATCACGCGTTCATTGCTCTATGTGAGAAGTTTGCGCAAAACTACAAAGAACAGACTGTAAACGGTGTTCTGTCTGTATTTAAGTATTCCAAGAGTACCATAGATTTTTTGCGTAATATACTCAATTACTATGAAGTGGAAAATAATTTGAGCGAACGGTTGTCGGCGCTATCTGCTTACAAACATCCCGAAATGGAGGAGATATATGAACTTGCACGAGTTTGAGAACGATTTTAATGCGCTTTCAGGTATTGTAGCGGAAAGACTGCATATTAACGTACAGGACGTAAAGCGGGATTATTTTATTGTATATTTGCTTGAAAAACTAGCACAAAGTGAATGGGCGGATAAGTGTGTCTTCAAGGGAGGCACATCACTTTCAAAGTGTTATCCAAAATCCATCGAGCGTTTTTCCGAAGATATTGATTTGACCTATTTGGGGATGGAAGAAGATGACAGAACTTGCGATAAGGCAATTCGTAAAATTATTGCTGTTATGACAAACGGAGCGCATAGTGAGAAGATACCGGGCGAAGGGAATGCTCGTAATAAAAGCCGCAAGGTTTGGTTTGATAGCCAATCAACGTATATAAAGCTCGAGGTCGGGAGTTCAGTTCGTCCAGAACCGTATGCGCCCAAAACAATCAAAAGTTATATCCATGAATATCTTGACGAAGTTGGCAATGCCGCAGCGGTAGAAAGGTTTGACTTACGTCCTGTAACGATAAACACCCTTGCCATTGAACGCACCTTTATTGATAAAGTCATGGCGGTGAAAAGGCACGCTATATGCGGTTCGCTCGGGAGGAAAGTACGGCATATTTATGATGTTGTTATGCTGTGTAAATTACCGGAAATACAGTCTTTTCTTTCCGATAACGGGCAGTTGAAATATATTCTGCAACTCACCAAAAATACAGATTCGCACTATCTTGAAAAACGTAATATCCCTGAGAAGTATAACCCTTTAGGTGCATTTGATTTTGAAAGCTGGCGCGGCTGCTTTGATGATAATGTGCGCCGAATATATGAAAAACTGCATATTGATTTGCTTTACACAAACGAACCGCAGAACTTTGATGACGCGATAAAATGTTTTGAAAAATTGGACAACATTTTTAAGGGTATCGGTGAGTGATGTAATCTACAGTTTATGCGAATTTTGTTTGTAAAATTAGCGAATAAAGTCATTATCTATTGATTTGAGAATTGTTATATGATATAATTTCTTCATTGATATTGTTTGGTGTAGTCATTATTTACATTAAGGGGATCAAGTATGCCTAAAATAATGCAGTTTATTGAAAGGGAAACAAACGGGAAAAGCTATCATACTTACAAGTATAGTTATGATTCTATTGGTATACCTTCCATTGAATATGATGATGACCCTAATAAGGTTATGAAATGGAAGGATTCAGCTGAAACAACCCAACATAAGAAGGCTGTTGATTTGAAACCGCTTGCTGATAAAATTTTGGGTAGAGAGCCGCCGGTTATTAAATATTTTTTGGATGGGTCGAGGCATGTTTTTAAGGTCGATGATATTGCCTACAATAAGCAAGTTTATCCAGTGGTTGCTGGGCAAATTGGTGTCGGGTGCTGTAGACGAGAATATAAGCGTATGTATAAGGAACTTTTCTATCGTGAATTAGTTTTAGCATTGCCAGATAAAGCTAATAGTGATGGGTGGAATGATGATGCGGTGTTTAATTCTTTAACAAAAAAACTTAATGATAAATGCGATGTTCTAAAAGCTTTTAATTTGAAGTTTTCAGCTATACTCAAATATTCAAGCTCCAACACAGATGTTAGCAAAAACGTAAATTTAGAAAATGCGGCCATTGCCAAAATTCAGGATTACATGGTTGAGGCAGAAAAGAGAATGGTTGCAGAGTTAGTAAAACAGAGGAAACTTGGACAAGATGCATATCTGTTAAAAGATGGTTCATTAGAATATCCAAAAATGTCAACGGGTGATCCGAATTTACGGTCATTACAGCAAATAAAACATAATTATAATTGGGTAATCGGTGTTTCAAAATCTTTTAACCCTGAACTATGTTTTGATCATACGGGACATCCTAATTCGGACTATATTGCGAATTTGCCATTATTTTATAGAACTCCAGTTGCTAGATATGAAACAGGTCGTGTAGGGAAGGATGTGCAATTTGGTGTGTGGTATATTCGTTTGAGGGATAAAAGAAGGACTCAAACGCCATTTGATGGGGTGGTAAAGGTCGAAAAGGTTATGATGGACGAAGAGATTGATACTGGTATAGATAGTGACGTTATCGATTTAATATCGGCCAATATTCTTAATGAACGTAATCCTACTTGTTACGGAACAGATAAACGGTGGGCAAATCATTTATATCCTGTATTTTTAACCGAGTCATATGTAAAGAGCAAATATATAAGTTCGGATATGTTTTTGAATTTATTTTAAGTGGGAGATATAAGTATGAATGCTTTAATCGGAAGAATACTTGCTACAGAAAAGAATCCGACAACTATTGATGATTTTACCTTTTGGACGGCTCCAGATTTAATTTTAAATCCGTTCGATATTGTCAAAGTTGAGCATGTCAATAATTCTTTTTCTTATGGAGTAATTGAAGATATTGCGCATATAACCGATGCCGCTAGTTTTCTAACGAATTTTATTTCAAGTGACTTTGGGGATGTTGATGCGGAAGAAAATACATTACGCATAGGAATGAACTATGTAAAAGCAAAAGTTATTTGTAATACTGCAAACATTTATATTCCACTCCAAAGTAATGCCAAAGTAATGCTTGCTACGGCTGAAGAAATAAACTATGCGTTAGGATTAAATAATATTAAAAATCCTCTCATCTGTGGTTATTTGGAGATGTATGAGGGGACAAAGGGACAAGAGAAAGTTACTCTTCCAGTCAATCTTAATTCTAAATTCATTATTGGTCCGGAAGGCGCGCATTTAAACATTTCAGGTATTTCGGGGTTGGCTTCAAAGACATCATATGCTATGTTTTTGTTGAAAGCAATTCAAGATAGTTATTTAAAGAAAACATCTGATGATACCGACGATGATAGCGTTGCTTTTGTGCTATTCAATGTTAAAGGAAGAGATTTACTTGCTATTGATCAGATAAATGATTTTTCTGATGAAAGCAACCCGGAAAAAGTTAAAGATGCTGTTTTTAAGTTATATGAATCTTTGGGATTATCACCTGAGCCGTTTAAGAATGTGCATTATTATTATCCTTATTCAATTAAGAATACAAGGCATTGGAATACATATTTAACGGCAGAAGAGGTAAGTGATAATATAGAAACTAAAAAAGCTAAATTTTTTAAATATGTTTATCAAGATGATAAAGATAATCTTGACTTGATGTTTGCCAATATTGATGATTCAACGCAAACTATGGAATCAATAATCACCTATATTATGTCAGGACAAGGTAAATTTGGACATGTTGGCGACTGGCAAGGATTTTTAGAGGCTGTAAAAGAAAAATGCTCGACGGAAACATCCGGAAAAGATAAAGAAATACCCGTTTCAAGTTGGCGCAAATTTTATAGGATTATTAATAAGAGCATTTCGGACAATAAAATCTTTGCCAGGGATGTTATTCCAGATAAAGGGGAAACGCGCGTAGGCGATGCTTTAAAGCATATACAAAAAAATGAAGTCCATGTTATTGATATAGCAAAGTTATCTGAAGATAAACAAGCTTATGTTTTTGGCGATGCTGTGCGGACAATTTATGATTTGCAACTTGGCCAATATAGTGGGGAAGAAGGTGTCAATCCCCCTTCCCGTATTGTTATCTTTATCGACGAATTAAATAAGTATGCTTCAAAGGATTCTCCGAAAAATTCGCCAATATTGCGCCAAGTGCTTGATGTTGCTGAACGTGGGCGTTCGCTGGGCGTGGTGTTATTTGCCGCTGAACAGTTCAGAAGCGCAATCCATGAAAGAGTCACGGGTAATTGTTCAACACATGCTTATGGGCGGACAAACTCAATAGAGGTTACAAAAAGTGATTATAAGAGTATTCCCTCTGTATATAAAACGATGATGACAAGATTAAAGCAGGGTGAATATATCATACAAAACCCTGTGTTTAGATCTCTTTTAAATATAAAGTTTCCTAAACCGATATATAAACAGTTTAAATAAGGAGCGTATATGGCTACAGTAGGAAAAAATATTCTTGACAATCTTACTACAGGTATGTATTCCGATTCTAAAGTTATATATCGTGAATATATCCAAAATGCTTGTGACCAAATTGATAAGGCAATTAAGTATGGTTTGCTCCAAGAAAACGAGGGATTAGTAGATATTTATATTGATAGGAAAAAGAGATATATAAGCATAACAGATAATGCCACCGGTGTGAAAGAAAATTCTTTTGTGTCGGATCTAGGTGATATTGCGAATAGCAATAAACAGAGGGGTGAAGATAAAGGATTTAGAGGCATAGGTAGGCTTTGTGGTTTAGCTTATTGCAAGACTTTAAAATTTTGCACGAGTTATTTTGGAGAGTCTGTAAAATCTGTAATGGTGTGTAACGCTAAAAAAATGCGTGAAATGCTTGCCGAAGATAAAAAATATACTCTAGATGAAATTTGGAGTGAAATAGTATCTTTTGAAACATATCCGGAAGAGTTATCGGAACATTACTTTGAAGTTGAGTTGATAGATATAAATAAAGAAAATACTGAATTGCTTGATGATGCAAAGGTAAGAGATTATTTGAATTTCGTTGCTCCTGTTCCTTATAAAAACACTTTTATATTTAGAAATGAGATATATAAGTATGCTGATAGCATCGGATATCATATCGACGAGTATTCAATTAAAGTAAACGGAGCAGATATATACAAGGAATATACAACTAGATTAAAAGAACCTGCTGGCAATAGTGTAAAGAATTATGACGAAATCTCTAAATTAGAATTTCACGATTTTAGAGATAATAGTGGACATTTATTGGCATGGATGTGGATTGGACTATCTAGATTTGAAAAACAAATTCCTAAGTGCAATCAAATGCGCGGGTTGCGTTTGAGGAGCGCAAACATACAAATTGGTGGCGATGATGCATTAAAAGACCTTTTTAAAGAACAAAGAGGTAACTACTATTTTGTAGGGGAAGTTTTTGCAGTAAGCAAGTTTTTAATTCCTAATTCTCAAAGAGATTATTTTAACGAGAATGAAACTCGCGTAGAATTCGAAGATTGTCTTAAAGTGTATTTTTACGATGTGTTGCATAAGTTGTACTGTGATGCAAATAAGATAAAAAATGCATATAAAAAACAAGAAATATATGTTGCTCAAGTTAAGGAATTTGAAAAAAAGTCCAGAACTGGTGGTTTTATTGATGATACCGAACGCCAGAGAATGCAGTTCGATATTGATAAGGCGCGAAAGGAAGCAGATGAAGCACGTAAACAGCTTGAAAAATATAATAGTTTAACGGCGGATTCTCCTTTGGCTGAAATACATAAAAGCATTGAGCAAAAATATAACGCGGATGACTTAGTGGTGCGCGCACAGGAAACAGATATGCCTGTCGATACGGAAGAAAAGAAGAACGTTTATATTACTGCGGGAATGTCCAAACTTTCAAGAGGTGAGAGGAAACTGGTTTCTCGTATTTTGTCTGTTATCACAGATATTGCGCCCAAAGATATTGCTGAAAAGATTATAGAACGAATTAAGGAAGAACTTAAATAAAACATATGAATCGTAAGGTTTTACTTGTAGAGCCAGACTATAAAAATAAATATCCTCCTATGGGATTAATGAAAATCGCTACATACTATCGCATGGTTGGTGATGAAGTACGGTTTTTTAAGGGCGATTTAAAAATATTAGCAGCTGAAATCATATGCGATGATTTGCTTAACCATCTACTAATATTGTTTCCTAATGTTGCTTGGCGAAATTATTATCCTAAATTACTTGAGTTTATAAGGTTAGGAAAGTATTCTATACTCGAAGGTGAACGGGTCTTTGAAGATGAACCCGTTTTAGATGCGATAAAAGAGTACAGAAAAAAGTATAAAGATAAGGATTATTTCACAAATCCAAGATTTGATAAAGTTGGTATTACTACTTTATTTACCTTTTATTGGGACAAGACTATTGAAACAATTAATTTTGTTAAGAAGCTGTGTAAAAAGCCAGAAGATGTAATGGTCGGCGGTATTATGTCATCATTACTCCCTGATGAAGTGTACGCTGCGACGGGCATTAAGCCGTTTGTAGGGCTATTGAATCATCCTGGTGATATTGATAAAGACAATGAGCTAATTATAGATGATTTGCCTTTAGATTATTCGATACTAGAAGAAATTGATTACACTTATCCCGCTCATAACGCTTATTTTGCGTATATGACTCGTGGGTGCGTTAATAAATGTAAATTTTGTGCTGTTCCAAAATTGGAACCCACCTTTTGTGATTATATAGGGTTAAAAAAGAAAATAGAATTTACTAATAAGAGATTTGGTGAACAAAAAGACTTATTGTTGTTGGATAATAATGTACTTGCTTCACATTGTTATGATAAAATAATTGACGAGATAAAGGAATGTGGATTTGGCGCGGGCGCTACTTATACAGCGCCTAACGAATATAATATTATGATGCAGAATTTGCGTGATTCATATAATGACCGCGCTTATATTCGTAAAGCAGTAAAAATTTATAAGGAGATAATTGATAAAGTAAAAGATCCGGCAAAGAAGTCGGAGTTTTATCTCAAGGTGGAGGAATATAATTGTTTGCATTTCTATACCGCCACTAAAGAAGCCATATTTGTTTTAGACGAGTATGCGCGTCCTTTGTACGATTCAATATACAAGCCTACAAAAAAGAAGCGTATAGTTGACTTTAATCAAGGGATAGATTCAAGGTTGGTAACTGAACAGAATATGCGAAAGCTCGCCGAAGTAAATATTTATCCTTTACGTATTGCATTTGACCATTGGGAACTTAGAGATGTTTATGAAAAAGCTGTACGTAGGGCAGTTAAGGGCGGGATTAAAAATTTATCAAATTATTTATTATATAATTTTGAGGATAAACCTGAGGATTTATATTATAGATTAAAATTGAACGTGGATTTGTGTGAAGAATTAGATGCAAGTATTTATTCATTTCCTATGAAATATCATCCAATAAATGATCCTAAGTATTTTATGAACAGAGATTTTATTGGAAAGTATTGGAATCGTAAATTTATTCGTGCTATACAGGCAGTTCTTAATTCGACGAAAGGAAAAATAGGGCGTGGGGTAGATTTTTTTGAAGAAGCTTTTGGCAGGAATGTCGAAGAATTTAGAAAAATTCTTTGGATGCCGGAGACGTTTATTATTTATCGCCGAATGTACGATGAAGATTTAAGGAAACATCTAGCTGATAGATATACTAATCATTCTATTCACGATTGCAACTTAACGCAGGAATGGTGGGACAAATTTTCTAATTTGCCGGATGATAAATTGGAAAAGGCAAAATCTATTATTGCACGCAATCGCTTTATAGATTATGTTTGTGATGATTTAGAGATTGAAGAAGTGTTGAGTTATTATAGAATAACACGAAGCATCGCAGAAGCATAGTGGATATTTTATATAAAAATTAGTTTTAATAAACTTGGATATTAAAACCCACGCAGGGGAGAGCTCCTCTGCGTGGGTTTGCATGAAGGACGGATTGGGAAGTTTTTGGGAAGTAAACGGTTTCAAAGGCGATTTTTCGGAAGAAGAAAAAACCTTAAAAATAGTGGTTTTTAATAGGTTTTTGCTTGTTTGCCTGCCAAAAACGGCAGTTTTTTGACAATTTTTCAGGCGCAAAAATTGCCCGATTTTCCCTCTCCCATACTTCCTCTGACTCCGTCATTCGTTGGTTCGAATCCAGCTACCCCAGCCATTTTATGCACGATTTTGTGAATAAACAGCACAAAATCGTGCATATTTTTTATTTTTATACATTGCCCCTTCGCCCGATTTTGGCTGAAAACCGGCGATTGGGGAGAAATTGGGGAGTAAAAGGGGAGCAAAAAACGCCCGCCATAGGCTACAAGGCGTAATTTACTTTTTCCGCTTCTCTTAGTTGAAACTCCTCGGAATAGTGCGTGTAAACGGTGGAAGTGATCGTACCCGTCAGGGAATGCCCCACCCAGATGCTCACGGCTTCGCCGGCCACGCCGCACTCTTTGCAGCGGCTGACATATGTATGGCGCAGTTCGTGAACATGGTGATCGGGCAGTACCCGTTTGATGGTCGAGGCGATCGTCCGCGTGTTGGTGGTGCGCGCCTTTTCAAAATCGATGAGCGGCAGAATTTTCCGCGCCATCGGTGTAAAGGGCGCCCGTCGCAATACGACATCCTGCCCCAGCCGCTCTTTGCTTGTTTCGATCTCCAGCCACTTGCCGTCTGTGACGCGCATGGTCGCAAGCTCGCTCTGCCGCATGCCGAAGTAAAGGAGCGCTAAAATTGCGTCCGTGGCGGCGTTATCCGCATTCTCGCGGCAGTAACGCACCAGCTTCGCCTCTTCCTCGTAGGTGAGCGCGCTGCCCTTCTTGGTCTGATAGCGGGGCAATACGACCTTCGCCATCGGGGAGGGGATCTTGTAATCGTCCGCCGCCACGTCGAAGATACAGCGCAGAAGGTCTGCAAGTTTTTCCGCTGTGCGGTGCTTGCCCTCTTTGACAAAGCCGAGAAGATACGATTGCAGTTTGTCGCGGTCGATCTGCGAGAGGGAGTATTGCCCGAACGCGGGGATCAGGTTTTTGCGGCAGAGCCTGTCGTACTCTTTGAATGTCGAAGGCTTTACGAGCGCTTCCTTCACTTCCAGCCATTGCAGGGTGAACTCGCCGAAGTTTGCGGCTGCAGGATCTTTGATCGCCGCGGGCACTGGTTCTTCCTCTTTGTGCAGTGCGCGGATAAATTTTTCTTTCAGCGCAGCGAAGTCCCGCGCGGATACTTCGATGTGCAGGTCTTTCCTGCGCACGCGCGCCTCGTACACGCCGTCTTTTCTGAGACGATAGGGAACGATGATATCTTCGTGCGCAAAAATTTTACGGTATTTCATTGGCATCTTTTTCATCTCCTGTTTTGTGAATCGGATGCCTGTCTTTTGCCTGCCCCGCGGCTGCGGGGCTTTTTCTTCTTCTCCCTTGATTTCATTCGGCTTGGCATTCAGAAGCGAGGTGAATACCTGCTTGGTAAAGGTCTCGGCGGCAAGCTGTAAAACGTCTGTCGTTGCCGAACCCCGCTGTTCTTCGCTCACGTTCGCCGTGCCGATCACTCGTAAAATGTTGCCGATTTGTTTTTCTGTCATTTTCCTCCTTCGGTTGGTCTATCATCGGCTGAACGGGCCGATGAATTGGTTTGTATCCTACCATATTTCCCTGATAAATGCAATTGTTTTTTTAGAAATATTCAGTTGTAAAAAAGTTACTTTGTCCATGACGACGAATTGCCGCGAAAGGGCGTATGCTTGCTTTCCTGGCGGCGCTTTGCTGTATCCATTGCTTCTTGCAATTTGTCGGGTGCGTGGGCTATAAGCGTCCGCGTGATTTCCGCTTCCCTTTTCAGAATTGCTTTCTCCTTTTCCGATTTCTGCAGTTCGGCATAGAGCCCGTGTTGGTCTGCATGACTGTACTTTAACTCAGTTTTAAGTCTCGCATTCTCCGCAAGGAGAGCGGGGATCTGCTTTTTGTCGGGCTTTTTTCCGCTCGCCTGTTTGAACGTTTCCGCGGCGGCCGAGAGAGGGGCAACTTCGCACGTCAAGCGCTCGCGTTCGCTTTCGAGCTGCTGCGTCGCTCTTTCTGCATAGGCCTGTCTGCCTTCCGCGAGATCGGCGCGGAATTGTATTTGTTCCAATTTTTCCTCTGCCGCGGATATATTTGCGTTCTTGTCCTGCAGCGTCCTGTCCGCTTCTTCGATTTGTGCCGTCGCCTGTGTGAGAGCGGCGTTCTTTTCAGCCAGCTCTTTTTCTTGCTGTTGCTTTTTCCATTGATATTTAGTCGTGTGCTTTTTATTGCTCCCGACCTCGCCCCGCTCCAATCCGTACCGCCATGCGACCTGTTCATGAAATTCATCCTGCAAATTTCCGTACGAAATTTGCGCGCCGCGCTGTTCCCAAAATTCCGACGAACAGACTTTCGGTCGTTTCAGTTTTGCGGATGTAAATATACCTTTTCCGCTGCTGTCTTTTGCCTGAACGGGCGAGCCCTTTGCATTGCGCAAAGTTTTGCCGCGTTCGTCCTTTGCGTAAACCTTTTTTCTTCCTTCATCGACGATAGGGATATAGTACAGTTGCAGATGTGGCGTCGTTTCATCTAAATGAATGACCGCCGACAGGATATTTTTATCCGTGCCGTGATAGCCGATTTGCCGCAGGGCAAAGGCGTAACAATCTTCAAAAAACTTTTGCAATTCCCGGGGCAGGGGTTCGCCCGGAACATATCCGCGCTCAGTAAAAAATTCGTGGCCGCTTGTAATGACGAGCCCCTCAAAGGCAAACGATTTTTTTGTCTCCTTGTAGGTCGCCCCAAAGTTTTGCATCATATTGTCCCAAGCCTGCGCAAGCCCGTCGTCCGATTTTTTGAAATAATAGTTGAGCGGCGTGCGCTCACTGTCGATGTCCTCGTTGCGGTGACTCTTTGCCGTGCGCTCCGTCTCCGCTCCGATCATGGCAAGGTCTCCCTTTTTGAATTTCTTAATGCGTAATACCTGATAATTGATAATGCTGTTTCTCCTTTTGTCATTTATTGAAAAATTCCCCCTGCTGCGGCGAGATTCGTCGCTTTGCGATGTATCTCTATCTCACTAAGATACAACGCTGCGCTTATGTATCCCGTTCGCCCTTGCAGGGGGCTTTTTCTGTGGTGGGTTTATGAATGGGTTCCGTTCTCTTTCCGCGCAAACGTGTCGCTATTTTCGGGTACATGACTCTCTTGCGGCGGATTTTTATTCTTTTTCGGCCTGCCGCCTTTCGCGCCATTATGTATCCGCTGTTTGCTCTCGTCCAGCTTGCGTTTGCAGATGTTAAAATATCTGAAGGCATTGCCGTCTGCCTTTGCCGGCACTTTGTTTTCGAACATATACGCGCCGATCATTTTGACGAACGCGCCGCCTTCGCTGTCGCTTAAATAGGTAAAGGCCTTTTGGTAGAACGGCAAAAACGGAAAATGTTTGTACCGCTTGTCCAGCCCGCAGCTTTTGCCTGCCGATTTGCGGTACGTTTCCAGATCGCTTAAAATGCTTTCCCAATACAGTTCAAATTCGGGCGATATTTCCGCATCGCTCTCCGCGTCGATCGTGACCTGCTTTCCGTCGAGAAAGTCGCAGATCATGCGGAAAAACTTTCCCGCAAGCTTATCGTCCAGCTCTTTGAGCGGCGTGTAATAGATGTCGTAAAAAGTAAATGGTTTCATAGTTTTTCTCCCTTAGTTTTTTCGCGGTTGTTTAACGGCTTTCCGCAAAAGCCTTTATTTGCTCATAGGCATACTCCTTTCGCGCAACGAAAAGAGCTCGCAGAAGTTTCTGCGGGCTTTGCGCGGTTATGATTTCGGGATACCCTCCCATATAAAAGCAACGGGAACACCGATTTTATGCATACTTTCAAAAATTTTTTGAAAAAATTTTTATATATGACAATATCTGTCATGTTTTATTGTGTATAATGGCAGTATGGATATGACTGCATATTGGTTAAATTTCAAGAAAAAGCGAGCGGGGGAGGGCAAATACTATTACTTTTATCCTTATACCCGATGCGAGATCGACGACACGCCGACGTTCATTATCGGCGGAAAGCAGTATGTCCGCATCGAGGTTTCCGAAGCGGAGCGCGAGATTTTGCGCGAAAAGGATGACGAAGAATATAACGACGAGCGAAGTGCGCACAACAAGAGGTGGACGGCAGATATTCCGCGGCTTCAGAATGAGGACGGGGAAGAGTTCGATTTTTGGAGCGATCGCGCGGAGGATAAAAGAACGCACTACATCGAGGACGATATCTGCGAGGAGATGGATCGCAGAGCGGCAGTCAAGTGTTTGTCGCCTCTCGAACGGCGCATTTATCGCGCGGACAGAGAGGGCTATACGCAGAGCGAGATCGCAAAAATGGTCGGGGTAAATCAGGCCACCGTTTCCCGTAAATTGGACAAAATCTATGAGCGTATGGATGCCGTTCGGCTGTATGACGGCGAACGGACGAAAAAAGAACTCGCGTTTGAAATCGGTTGGGAAAGTTTTTTGCGGAATCGCTTTATGAAAAACGATGCCGACGGACAGGCATTTTTTGCTAGGCAGGAATTTGCCGACGAAGTCGAACAGTTGCTCTGTTTGCGTCTCTTGCGGGAGGTCGAGCGGCGCGCCGTGACCATCTCTGAACCGTCCGGAAACGCCTTCCACCGCTACGAGGAGGAGATCAAGGAGCTGGCGCATCGCCGCAGGCTTCCATACAGTTTTTATTTTGAAGAGATCCTCATGCGCAAGTACGAGCTGCGGCAGATTTGCAAAACACTTTCTTACGCCAAACGCATCGCTGCACGAATGCGGAACACTGCGCAAAAGGCTGCATTGCGCAGGGAAATTGCAGCCTTAGAAAAGGAAAGTATAGCCCTCAGACGCCTCCTCGCCCACCTCGCCGAGCGCTATGCGCTGCGGCATGAAGAAAGGAAGAAATCATGAAAACACTTCACGTTTTTTGGCGAAATATTGCTTTTGCGGTCAAAGTTTGGTATAATAGAGAAAAAGCAAATTTAAGGAAGGGAATGAAATGGTTGAGAGTGTAGTGATAGACGGCGAAGAATATCGCAAGATCAACGGACATTGGGTAGATAGCACCTATTGCATTCCTCCCCAAAGGATTCTGGTTGAAATTTATAAGGCGTTGGTTGATGTAACAGATCTTACTAAGTATTCAGATGGCTTTCTTGAAAAGTATCTTGCAGAACTGAAGACCAATGGTTTATACATGGAAAGTCTTACAATAATAAAATATTTGTTACCCAAATACGAGAAAGATAAAAATATCAGGGGATTACGATATATTTTACCCGTATATACGTCTTGTTTACGGTTAAGCGGGAACCCGAAATCTGCAGTTCAAGCATTTAACAGAGCAAGAGAACTTTTCGGTAGAGAGATTATAAGTACTATGCTGGCAACATCGGTAGCTGCGGCATATTGTGATTTGGAGGAATTTGAAAAGGCGCAAAAGTTTTGCAATATGGCATATGCTTTACAAGATAGAACTCAAGGTGGTCGTGATGAATTATCTCTGGTATATAAAAGGATAGAAAATCATTTAAAATGATAATATTAAATAGGAATTAAGTATTCGGAGGAAAATTATGTTACAGGAAGGAATGCAGGCACCGGCGTTTACTCTCGCGGATAAAGACGGAAAGATGGTTTCACTGTCCGATCTTCTTGGTAAAAAAGTAGTTTTATACTTTTATCCGAAGGACAATACGCCCGGATGCACGCGGCAGGCGTGTGCTTTTGCGTCTGCGTACAGCGAATTTGAAAAGAAAAATGCCGCCGTGATCGGCATCAGTAAAGACAGTATCTCCTCGCACGAAAAATTTGCGGAAAAATATAATTTGCCTTTCATTCTGCTGTCCGATCCCGAATTGCAGGCAATTCAGGCATACGGCGTATGGCAGGAGAAAAAACTATACGGAAAGACAAGCATGGGCGTCGTCCGTACGACTTTTATCATTGACGAACAAGGCAAAATTATAAAAGTCATGCCTAAAGTCAAGCCGGATACTAATGCGGCAGAGGTGTTGGAAATACTATAAATATAGCGATTCAGTGGCCTAGAAGAATATGCGATTTTGAAAGCGCGTGAATCAAACCGTTACAAAGTCGAAAACTTAGTCAAGCTAAAGTATGAAATTGACGAGTATGATCTTTCGTCGCTTGAAGAAATGCATGAAGAAATTCAGTTTATCATGGCAACGCAGGATTACAAAATAGATAACGTGAAGGCAAGTCTGAATGAAACAGACGTTTTTCATACAACTCGACTTGAAATTACTGCTTTCGGAGTTTATGACGGGACAAATTTCAGGGTTTGTGAGATTCAGTGGTGAATTTGACTAAGGATGAGTTAGTTAATTACAAAGGAGACTAATATGAAAACATTGTTTTTACACCTAAGTGACGCACATTTCAAGTCTGATACGTTTTATTCCGAAAAAATTGTTAATTCGCAAATGCAAGCGTTAAATTCAGTTGGGGATTTTAATGCTTGTTTTATCATGTTTAGCGGAGATTTGTCTTTTTCAGGCCAAAAAAACGAGTATAGGAAAGCATTTTCGTATATTAAAAAATTACATAACGCAATTTCTTCTAAGTATCAATTAGATTATTATGTAACAACATTAATCGTCCCTGGAAATCATGATATTAATTTTGAAGGGAAGGGGCGAGATCGTTCAGAGATACGCAAAATGTTAAATGAAGAGAAAGCGGATGAGTTGATTGATTCAGAGCTTCAATTGTTCGATAATTTTTATAGCGAAATGGCTTATTATAAATCATTTATTTCAAATAAACTATGTGATTGTAAAATTTATTCAATTGCGGGGAAAAGAATTCAAATAAATCTTATCAACAGTGAATTATTTTCATCATGTAATGACTCAATACATGATGATGATAAAGGGCTTCATTATTTACCTACTAGTGTGTGGGAAAATATAGTTCGAAGAAAAGATGTGGATTTCGTCTTAACAATGTCACATAGAGGTCCAGAGTGGTTTGATTGGAGTACTTGTCAAGCATTTAAAAAACATCTTTTTGGAAATGCAGATGCATTTTTATATGGACACGAACATTTCGATGAAGTACAGAATTTGTGCAAAAAGGATAATACTCTTTTGAAATCAATTGCACAAGGGTTAAATTTTGCTGAAAATAATATTTCATTTACAACTCTTTTAGTTGATCTCGAGACAAATAATATTCAAACAAAGATGTTTTCTTGGAATAACGAAGAGGAAATGTTTGTGGGAAGTAATGAATCTTTATTTGAAATTTCGAAAGATCATAATTCACAGTATTTAATAGAGCCGAATGAATTTTTTAAAAAAGAAATGTCTTTAGATGAGGATAAACAGAATATTAATGAATATTATGTTTTCCCAGGAGTAGAAAAAGGAGGAAAACAAAAAGAGGATGAAATTAAAGAAATTTCAGAGTTTTTATCTTTAATAACTAGCAAAAAGCATACTGTATTGGAAGGAACGGATTCTAGCGGGAAAACAGCTTTATTAAAGCAGATTTATTTGTCTTTGATAGGTAATTATGTTCCCATTTATTTAAATGTTGATAGTATTATTAATAGAAATCCGGAAAAGGTTTTAAAAAATGCATTTGAGATTCAATATGGATCAAAAGCGATAGATTTTGAAAAATTTCAGCAGATAGATAAAGAAAAAAAGATAGTTTTAATTGATGATTTAAATAAAATAAATCAGAGATTTATCGGAGCTTTGCAGGGATATTTATTTGAAAATGTCGGCCATATAGTAAGTATTGTTGAACCTAAGATTGTGATAAATTTTTATGAGCAAATAAAGGAGAAGTATCAATCAGAGGATATAATAAGATTAAGGATCCTGCCTTTTTATACAACCAAAAGACTAGAATTGATTAGAAAAAATCTAGCATGTATAAGTCATGGAGAATATAGTGATATTAAACAACAGGCAGAAAATATTAATAATTTTATATGTGATCATATTAAATTATTTAGCCTCAGTCCTCGATTTATAAAAATGTATGTCGAATACTGTATTAACGACACAGAATTGACAAATTCAAATAAAAATGTTTTTGGAAGAGTGTTTGAAATAAATTTGGTCAATCGAATTCGCAGGTATTCATCGGACGCGGATATAGATGAATTTTCGTTCTTATTGGAGGAAATAGCGTACCAGATTCATTTTAATGAGAAATATCCTTTACCAGTAAGCGATTTGATATCCATTATAGATAAGTATAATAAGGAATATGGGCTACATGTCAATATTCAAAAGTTTTGTCAGACTATGATAGATGCTAAAGTTTTAGTTGAGGAGGACAATAGTTACTATTTTTATAAAGAAAGTTTTCTTGCATACTTTGTCGCAAAAAGTTTGAATACTCGTTATAATAATGGGGAAGGAAAAGATGAATTGCTAACGTTGATAAAAAATATCTGTTTTAATATTAATGGCGATATTCTTTTATTTTTGTCGTATATCACAAGTAACTTAAATATTTTAAGTGGGATTCGAAATGCTGCGGAAACACATATGCATGATTGGGAAGAATTTGACATCGATAAAAGAAATATTGGATTTATTTTTAATGCCGAATGTCCAAGGAATGAAACTTTGCCGACACAGGCAGAGAGAAAAGAAAAGGACAAGCGTGAAGAAAAATACGAAAAAGAGGCTTCCAGGGAGGATAAGATAGAGAGAAAAAAATTATACGCTTATAATAAAGATGATATAAATACTGATGATTATAGAATAGGACAAGCTTTTAGATTTATGGAGTTAATTTGTAAAATTTTACCAGGATTTAATCATCGTCTTAAAATACAAGAAAAAGTAGAAATAATTAAAGATATTTTTGAATTTCCTAATAAGATTCTCTATAAAATTTTAGCTCCTCTTGATATGGATTTTGAATCAATGATCAAAATCCTTTTGGAAGCAATAAAAGAATATAAAAATGATATTACAGAGGAAGAAATTAGGCAGGCTCTTGTTAATTCAGCGGAAACATTAGTATTAAATATGTATGATATTTGTGCGCGTTTGTCCATTACGTCAAAGACGGTGCAACTAATTGATAAGCAAGAACTGAAAAATACAAATTATAAAATTCAACATATTATTTTTTATGAGAATCTAGGACGTTTTGGACAATTTACATCTGAGGCGAATGATTTGTATGATCATTCTAAGCTCCCTATTGTAAAATCCATGGTCAGTAGAGTGGTTCGTAAGCATTTTTTGTATAATAAAGATTTGAAAATTGTAGGCAAAGTTGAAAGTGTTGCGAGAAAATATTTTGGCAAATCTTTCAAAAAAACAGATTTATTAAATTAAGGTGCTATATTGGTCCTGCCCCAATTGGTTGATTTAGTTTTCCAAGATATCAACCTAACTTTAGAAAACTGTTGTGTATGTCATCTAGCCACACTGATAGCACCTTTTATATTATATGCCAAATTCAACTTTTTAGTATTGAAGTGTTATTTTAGGTTGGATTCTACGATAGGAGAGTGTATTAATGCCCAAAGCACAAAAGCAAGAAAAATCAATGGAAGCGGCTCTTTGGGAGTCGGCAAATAAACTCAGAGGCAATGTAGAGCCGTCGGAATACAAACACGTCGTTTTGAGCCTTATCTTTTTGAAGTACGCGAGCGATAAGTTTGAAGACCGCAGGAAAGAACTCATCGACGAGGGAAAAGGCGCGTATGTGGAAATGGTCGATTTCTACACGATGAAAAACGTGTTCTATCTTGCTCCCGAATCGCGTTGGTCGTATATCATGGAACAGTCTAAACAGAGCGACATCGCGCTCAAAATCGATACGGCTCTTTATACGATCGAAAAGAACAATCCCACGCTGAAAGGCGCGTTGCCGGATAATTACTATTCGCGTCTTGGCCTTGATACGGCAAAACTTGCTTCGCTTTTGGACGAGATCAACAAAATTAAACTCACAAAAGATAACGAGCGGGACGTTATGGGCAGGGTGTACGAGTATTTTCTTTCCAACTTTGCATTGCAGGAAGGAAAAGGGAAGGGCGAATTCTATACACCCAAATGTATTGTTAATCTGATTGCCGAACTCATTGAGCCGTATCAGGGGAAAATTTACGACCCGTGCTGCGGTTCGGGCGGTATGTTTGTGCAATCGATGAAATTTGTAGAGGCGCACCATGGCAATACCAAGCAGATCGCGGTGTTCGGGCAGGAAGCGACGAGCACGACGTTAAAACTTGCGCGCATGAATCTTGCCATTCGCGGAATCAGCGGAAATTTAGGCAAGAAAGCGGTCAGTACGTTTACGGACGACCAGCACAAGGACGAAAAGTTCGATTATATCATGGCGAATCCGCCATTTAATCAGAAAGCATGGCGCGGCGAAAACGAACTTTTGGACGATCCCCGTTGGGATGGTTATGAAGTTCCGCCCACAAGCAATGCAAATTACGGTTGGATTTTGCACATGGTTTCTCACCTGTCGCAAAATGGAACGGCGGGATTTTTGCTTGCGAACGGCGCGCTTTCGGGTGAAGGAACAGAACTTGCGATTCGCAGAAAACTTATCGAAAACGACTTGGTGGAAGCAATCATTATTCTGCCGAGAAACCTTTTTTATACGACAGATATCTCCGTAACGCTTTGGATCATCAATAAAAATAAAAAAGCGCGCACCGTGTTGCAAAACGGTACGCCCAAAATGTATCGGAACAGAAGCGGCGAGATCCTGTTTATGGATTTGCGGCAGATGGGTTCGCCCTTTGAAAAGAAGTATATTGAACTGACGGCAGAAGATCGGGCAAAGGTCGCAAATACGTTTCACACATGGCAGACAAAGGCGTGGACGAAAGAAGATAATGTTCCCGAATATTGCTACAGTGCAACGTTTGAAGAGGTAAAGGACAAGGGATTTTCGCTTGTGCCGAGTAAGTATATTGAGTTTGTCAACCGCGATGAGAACATTGACTACGACACAAAAATGCGTACATTGCAGGAAGAATTGACCGACCTTTTAAAGCAGGAAGAACAGTCAACAAAGGACTTACTTGCGGTGTTCAAGGAGCTTGGCTATGAAATCAAATTATAAGCGGCTGGGTAATTATATACGGCAAGTTGATGTTCGCAATGTAGAAGATAAGCGATATGAACTTTTAGGTGTGTCTGTAGAAAAATGTTTTATTAGTTCTATTGCAAATACTGTTGGAACAGACTGGCACAATTATAAAATTATAAAAAGGGGGCAATTTTGCTATATTCCGGATACTTCAAGACGTGGTGACAAAATAGGGATTGCTCATTTAGTTGATAGAGAAATCGGGTTGGTTTCCGCTGTTTATACTGTTTTTGAGGTTTGGAACAAAGAACTGATGCCTGAATATCTAATGCTTTGGTTCAAGCGCCCAGAATTTGACAGGTATGCAAGATATCATTCGCATGGTAGTGTCAGAGAAATTTTTGATTGGGAAGAAATGTGCAATGTAACACTCCCTGTTCCGCCGATCGAAGAGCAAGAAAAAATTGTGGACGCCTATCAAAAAATCGAAACCCGCATCGCCCTCAAAAAGAAAATCAATGAAAACTTGGAAGCTATCGTGCAAGCCGCTTTTAATGCTGAGTTTATTGTGTTTGAAGGTAATGAAAACGCTCGTATTGATACAGAATTAGGCAAAATTCCCGAAAATCTTTCGGTCAAACTTATTTCGGAGATTGCCCCAAGAATCGAAAGCGGAAAACGACCTTCAGGCGGTGCTGCGATAAGTGGCTATCCAAGTCTTGGAGCGGATTGTGCTAAAGGCCTTGGTTGTTATGATCGTTCAAAAGCAAAATATGTGCCAATAGATTTTGCAAAAAAGATGAACAGGGGAATTGTAAAAGGTTACGAATTATTAGCATACAAAGACGGAGGCAAGCCTTCGGAGTTTATACCCGAGTTTTCTATTTATGGTGAAGGTTATCCGTTTAATGAGTTTGCGATTAACGAACATGTTTTCCTTATTGATTTTGGTTCTCCAGAAGCTAATTGGTTTTCATATTTTATGTTTAAATCAAAGTATGTATATAATCTTTTAGCGTCCGTTGGTGGAAAATCGGCTATACCGGGTATTAATCAACAAAATATCGGAGGCCTCTATGTTATTGATCCAACAAGCGATGTGGCTTTTTCTTTTGGTGCTAAATATATTTTTTTTCTTAAATCTATATTGATTAACTGTAAAGAAATGTTAAGACTTGAGGAAGTAAAAGATGGCTTGCTTACAAATTTAAGCCGCTAAATTATTATATATTTAAAGCGGTAATTATAGCAAAACTTCGATGGACTTTTAGTGCACTACTTAGAATTACGATATTATAGTTAGCATGGAAAAATAAAATTATGGGGAAATGCAAAATGGGAAGCGCTTATTATGAAAATTTAATTAAAACTGTAATTAATAATTCGTTTGCTAAGACCTGGGAGGAAGCAGTCAAAGAGTGGGAAATAGTTGATTGTGAAGAGGACGAAGAGTGTTCATCGCAATGTGTTTGTGGTAAAGAAAATATTAAATATCTTTATTTAATACATAATAGAAAAACGGATAAACATTTATTTCCCATTGGCTCTACTTGTATTAATAAATTTGGCAGAGATGATCTGAATGAGGAAATTAAGATTAAAGAGGGATTATTTAAGTTAATGCATGCAATTTTAGACGGAAAACGAATTGAGTTGACGTCCGAGTATTTTTCAAGAAAGTTGTTATATGCTTTGTACGAAGGAGGGGCATTTACTGATAATCAATTCAATCATTTTAATGCACATAACGATTATTTATTTCTTCTTGAATGCTTTAATAAACGCGACAAAAGCACAATCACAGATCGTAAAAGTAAAAAAATTAATAGTTTAATAGCATATTCGATTAAACCTTATTTGGTTCGTACATTAAAAATAAAGAAAAAGTAAGAAAATGTGGGTGATTTTATGGGGGATAAGAGAGAAAGGAAATATAAATCAAAAAAAGATGCGCTAATTAAAAAATCCAGGGAAGCAATGTTGACCGCTGTCCAAATATTTAATAATCCGCTAATAAAATTTAAGTCGGAAACATTTATAACATTGGCAGTTATTGCGTGGACATATTTAATGCACGCTTATTATGAGCAAATAGGGGTTGATTATCGATACTATAAGTTAAAAGGAAATCGCAAACAATATGTTAAAACAGAATTTGGGGCAATAAAAGAATGGGAACTGAGTAAGTGTATCAAAGTTGCAGAATCCCCGTTAAATATTCCAATAAGAACCAATTTAGATTTTTTAATTGGAATTAGGAATGAAGTAGAACATCAGATGACTAATATTTTAGATCAAGCAATCAGTGCGAAACTTCAAGCGTGTGCGTTAAATTTTAATCATTGTTTAACTGAATGGTTTGGGAAGAAAAATGGTGTAGAAAATGAGTTAATTATGTCAATCCAATTTTCTGGAATCGACCCTGTTAAACAAAGAGAATTGTCTAAAATGAAAGGATTGGCAAACAATATATATAACTTTATTTCAAAATTTGAGACCGAATTAACGGAGGAAATTTTACAAAGTAAAGAGTATTCATATAAAATAATGTATATTCCTGTTAGTGTAAATCATAGGGGACAAGCGGATTCTGTTGTTGAATTTGTTAAAGCGACTCCTGAAATGGAAGAGCAAGTAAAAAATCTTGTGATGATTAAAGAGAGTGAGAAAAAGAAATATTTGCCAAAACAAATTGTTAGAATTATGAAAGATGAAGGATATGTAAATTTTACAATAAAAATCCATACGGATTTATGGCAAAACAATGGGAATTCATTAAAAAATTCTATATATGGTAATTTAGTTGCTGGAAAACAATGGTACTGGTATGAAAGTTGGGTTAATTATGTTAGAGAGTATTGTAAAGCTAATGCAGAAAAGCTTTGTTCAAAAAACAAAGGGGAGACATTATGAACGAGTCAAAACTTGAATTGTCTGTCATGGAGTTGTTCGGGCAAGAGGGGTACGAATACATACACGGCGAAAGTTTGTTTCGCGAGTCATCGGATGTGCTTTTACGGGAAGATTTGAAAGCATATCTTTTGTCGCGCTATTCTGCTGATGGAATGACGGAGACGGAGGCGGAAAGTATTATTCTGTCTTTGGTGCGCTCTTCGCACGATCCGCTGTATGACGCCAACCGCGAAATGCTCCATAAAATTACCGAGGGGTTTATTTTTCGCCGTGAGGATAAGACGAAAAAAGATTTGTTCATTCGCCTGATCGATTTTGAAACGCCGCAAAACAACCTTTTCAAAGTCGTCAATCAGTTTGAAGTGCAGGGCATGGAGTGCTTGCGCATTCCCGATGCGGTGGTGTTTATCAACGGCTTGCCGCTCGTTGTTATCGAATTCAAAAGCGCGACGCGCGAGAACGCGACTATTTTCAATGCGTATGAGCAGTTGACGGTACGCTATACTCGTGATATTCCCGACTTGTTCAAATACAATGCGTTTGTTGTAATCAGCGACGGCGTCAATAATAAATACGGTTCTTTATTTGCCGATTACGATTATTTTTACGCTTGGCGCAAAATCGAGGACGATGAAACGGAAGTGGATGGCGTCAACTCCTTATATTCGATGGTGAAAGGACTGTTTCGTAAAGACAGGTTGCTTTCCGTCATCAAAGACTTTATTTTCTTCCCCGATCAGTCACAAAACGAATTAAAAGTTGTTTGCCGCTATCCACAGTTTTTTGCTGCGACGAAACTATTGGAGAATATCAAACTGCATCAAAAACCGGAAGGGGACGGCAAAGGCGGTACTTATTTTGGTGCAACGGGATGCGGAAAGAGCTATACGATGCTCTTTTTAACGCGTATGCTCATGCGGAGCGAGTTTTTTAAGAGCCCGACGATCGTCCTTATTACGGATCGGACAGACCTTGATACGCAACTTTCGGCAACTTTTTGTAATGCGAAAAAGTTTATCGGCGACGAAACGGTGGAAAGTATTGAATCGCGCGCAAACCTGCGGGAAAAATTGCAGGGCAGGGCAAGCGGCGGCGTATATCTGACTACCATTCAAAAGTTTACGGAGGATGCGCAGTTGCTGTCGGACAGAACAAACATCATCTGTATTTCGGACGAGGCGCACCGTTCGCAGGTCAATTTGGAGCAAAAGGTTCGCGTTACGGAAAACGGTGTAGAAAAGAAGTTCGGCTTTGCAAAATATCTGCACGATTCGCTCCCGAATGCCACCTATGTCGGCTTTACGGGTACGCCGATCGACGCTACGATCGACGTATTCGGGCCTGTCGTTTCCAAATATACGATGACGGAGTCGGTCAAAGACGGAATTACGGTCAATCTCGTCTATGAAGGGCGCGCGTCTAAGGTTACGCTCGATAAAAGCAAGTTAGAAGAGATCGAGGCGTATTATATTCAATGCGCCGAAGAAGGCGCGAACGAAAATCAGATCGAGGCAAGTAAAAAAGCCATCGCGCATCTTGACGTCATTTTGGGCGATCCGGATCGCTTGAAAGCGATTGCAAAAGATTTTGTCGCGCATTATGAAAAGCGCGTTGCAGAAGGGGCAACCGTGTGCGGTAAAGCGATGTTTGTCTGCGCAAATCGGCAGATCGCGTATAAACTGTACCAATATATACAGGAAATTCGCCCTGAATGGACAGAGCTTCGCGAGGCGGATGAGGGCGTCGTTTTAACGGATAAAGAGCGCAAAGAGTTAAAACCGATCGCAAAAATCAATCTTGTTATGACGCGCTCAAAAGATGATCCGAAACCGCTTTGGGATTTGTTGGGAACCGACGATTATAAAAAGGAGTTGGACAGGCAATTTAAAAAAGCCAAGTCAAATTTCAAAATTGCCATTGTCGTGGATATGTGGCTGACGGGGTTTGATGTTCCGGAACTCGATACAATGTACATAGACAAGCCCGTACAGCAGCATACGCTTATACAGACCATATCAAGGGTAAACCGCGTATGCAAGGGAAAGGATAAGGGACTTATTGTCGATTATATCGGAATTAAAAACAGCATGAACAAGGCGCTCCGCATTTACACGGATTACAAGGAGAATGACCTTGAGGAGATAGGTAAGTCGGTCGTCATAGTGCGCGATACGCTTGAAATTTTGGACGGCATTTTTAAGACATTCAATTCAAAGCCGTTTTTTGAGGGAACACCGACTGAACAGTTGGATTGCCTCAATCGCGCAGTGGAATTTGTGCAGCTTTCAAAGGAACTGGAAGATCGCTTTATGGCACTTGTCAAACGGCTGAAAGACGCCTACAATTTGTGCAGCGGCGGGGATGAACTGACGGATGGAGAGCGCGACAGAATTCATTTTTATCTTGCGGTGCGATCTGTCTTGTTTAAGTTGACGAAAGGGAATGCGCCGGATACCGAGCAGATGAATAAACGCGTTTCCAAATTGATCGAGGAGGCGATACAGGCGGAAGGCGTTTCAGAGGTGTTTACCATTGAAAAGGATACGCCTCGCTTCGAGCAGGATATTTTCAGCGATGAATATTTAGAGCGGATCAATCGTATTCCGTTGGTAAATACAAAAATAAAATTGCTACAACAGTTATTAAAGCGTGCTATTGACGATTATCGCAAAGTAAACCGCATTAAAGGGGTAGATTTTACTGAGCGAATGAATGCCATTGTCGATATGTATAATGCTCGCCGGAAAGATAAAGCATTTGCCAACGAAGTTTTGGATGATGTAGCCGAACAGCTTACAAAACTTTTGGAAGATCTCGGAAAAGATAAAATGTCTTTTGAAGCCCTTCATATTTCTTTTGAAGAAAAGGCGTTTTTTGATATTTTGGAGTCTGTTGCGAAAAAATATAATTTTTACGATGAATATATCGAGAAATACGGCGAAGAAAGCCTTGTGAATCTTGCGAAGGATATTAAAATTATTGTAGATGACAAAGCAAAATATGCTGCATGGTCTGCGCGCGACGACATTAAGGCTGAATTCAAGGTCAATATTATTTTGAAATTGGCGGATTATCACTATCCTCCGGTAACAGTTGACGAAGTGTACAAAGAAGTGCTTGCTCAGGCAATCAATTTTAGAAAATTTGCGGAGTAAAAAACATGATGGAAAAGAATTTTACTATCAATGATGTTGAAGATATTTTTAAGGCAATAGGAAAAATTATTCAAAGCGCGCAAGAGTGGGAACGTGACTATAAAGAACTGGCTAAGATTTTGAATATAGAACTTGATGATGAACATATAAATACAGCATCTTTGAACAAGTTAAACGAAAAGTTTAAAGGGGAAAGCAAATTAAGTCAAAAAGATTATGAAAACCTAAAAGGTGTGATTGATATGCGCAACTATATTAATCATGAGTTTTTTCTGAAGGATTTTGATAAGTCTTTTGTAGAAATTGAAGAGATATTAAATAAAGTGCAATTTTATATTTTTGAGGCAAATGATGTCGTGAGTAATCAGATCGATCATTTTAGAGGTAGTCAAATCCGCAGACCAACTGTATTTGATTAATCGCATTGTAATCTGTATTAAAGGTTTATTTTATGGTTTGTGTGCAATATTTAATCAAAAGGGCGGGGCATCGGAATTCCGATGCCCCGCCCTTTTGATTATACGTTCTTAAAATTCAATGACAACGGGTTCGTGCGAGAAAGAAGAAATGGTTGCCGTGGCGTCTTTGAAATAATAGACGGCGGTGTTGCCGTTCGGCCCCGTCGTGTACATGGCGCGAAGAGACGGGTAGTCGCAGAGCATGCTCTCCTGCGCTTCGGTGCGGTCGTCGAGGACGAGCGTTCCGACAACGCGGATCCATTCGTCGCCCTTCATGGCGCAGAGTTCCACCTTGGGGTTCGCGGTGATCTGCTTTGCTACGCTCTTGCCTTTACCCGTCTGGATATACAGTTTGCCTTCAAACATATGTACGGTGCCGAACGGCCGCACGCGCGGCTGGTCTCCCTCGACGGTGGCAAGATAGTACGTTTGGGCTGTTTTCAAAAATTCATAGACGCGGTTCATAATATTTCCTCCCTTGGTTCAATTTTAGATTACAGCTATTATAACATGGTATTTGCGCAAAGGCAAGAGGCAGGCCAGAGTTTACGGCGCTGTTGTTTGACTTTGAGCAGCGGGACACGCTATAATGAGTATGACGATTAAAAATTCTACAAGCGAGGAAGAAAAAGATGCAATGCCCGAGCGTGAAAGAGTGTATATGTCCGAAACTGAGCTGTAAAAATCACGGAAAATGCTGTGACTGCGTGATCAAACACCGCGAGACGGACAGTCTGCCGTATTGTCTGTTTCCCGATAACGGCGGCGATAAGTCCAACGAAAATCATTACCGCGTTTTGAAAAGGCGCTTTGAAGGGGAGAGAAAATAATGGAATATACGTTGGAAGAAAAGTACGCACGTATCCGCGAGGACATATTGGCGGCTATCGGCCGTGACCCCGTTCATATTGCGCACGAAATCATGCACCGGGATTACGTCAACATGCACGGGCCGGAGCATCACTTTCTCGACGGCGCTGCATTCCTCGCCGCGTACCGCAATGCAGGAGGGGAGATCGATTTGGACAAGGCGCTCGATGAACTTGCCAAACGCACCGTCAAAATGCCCGGCGCAATGTGCGGTCAATGGGGTATATGCGGTTCGGCAGCCTCTGTGGGCGCGGCGCTCGCTGTCATTCACGGAACGGGGCCGCTGAGTACAGACGAGTTTTATAAGGACAATATGCGGTTTACCTCTGCCGTCATTGCAAAGATGGGCGAGATCGGCGGGGCGCGCTGCTGCAAGCGCAATGCCTATCTGTCCTTATCCATGGGAGCGGCATTCGTGCGGGAAAAGTACGGTATCCCGATGGAGACGGCGCCGATCGTCTGCGATGATTTTTCGCGCAACAGGCAATGTATCGGTTCTTGTTGCCCGTTCCATCCTAAGGGGGATTTGGATATCTGAAAACGGAGGGGGATCTCTTTTTACAGCTAAAAAGAATCCAAAACTTAAAAAAACTTATTGATTTCCTCCGAAAGGTTTGCTATAATAAAACTAAGCGGAGGAAATCATGTTAGTTTCATTCGATGCTTTGGCGCAACAATTTGCAGGATATACCGACATCAAGGGCAAGATCCGGCGAGAAGTGCAGGGCGGCAGGCTCGTGCAGGTCGCAAGGGGCTTGTACGAGACGGATGCCCGCACCGACGGAAAGTATCTCGCGGGAGCCATCTACGGGCCGTCCTACCTCTCGTTCGACTATGCCCTGTCCGTCCACGCGCTCATTCCCGAGGCGGTTTACGGCACCTATACTTCGGCGACGTTCCGCAAGGGCAAGACCAAGCGCTACGAAAACGCCTTCGGCACTTTTTTGTACCGCGACGTTCCCGCCGCCGTGTACCCGCTCGGCGTGGAGATCAAAGTGGAGGGGGGATATTCTTATCAGATCGCCTCGCCCGAAAAAGCGCTGTGCGACAAGCTGTATTCGCTTTCGCCAGTGTACTCGGTGAGGGCGCTCAAAGAACTGCTGTTCGACGATCTGCGCATCGACGAAGCCGCCTTCTTTGCGTTGCAAAAGGACGACATCTCGCAGCTCGCGCCGCTCTACCGCGCCACCAATCTGAAATTGCTCGCAAAATTCATAAATCGAAACTGAACTTGAGGAGCGCAGCATTTTTTACGGATATTACGAAGAATATGCAGGTGTTGACTTAGAGGATGTTTTATGCGGGTAATTATCATCTTGGGATATGCGTCCCGGATTGATAGTGGGGTGGTTCTGCAAAATTTATAGTTCTAAACTATCCGGATTAAGAAGAAAATCTATTACATTGATAATCAAATAGCCTTTCTCGTTTCTCCAAGGCTTGGTGCGCTGCTGTAATACGATAATCTTCTTGAATGAATCGTCTATGCGGTCGAACGACGCCTGCTCCTGTTCCATCTTCTCCTTATCGGGAATGGCAAAGGCGGACTGAATATAATATCGTCTGTTGCCTTTGTTGCATACAAAGTCAACTTCTGCTCTCGTTTCAACTATTTTTCCGTTTCCATCGCGCTTGCGGTATTCAACAACTCCTACGTCAACGTTGAAACCGCGCACCAAAAGTTCGTTGTAAATAATGTTTTCAAGTATGTGCGTCTGCTCCTGTTGACGGAAATTGAGCCTTGCGTTGCGCAGTCCCACGTCGGTAAAGTAGAACTTGTAGGGCGAGCCTATATATTTTTTGCCTTTAATATCATATCTCTTTGCCATGGAAATGATAAAGGCGTCTTTCAGATAATCGATATAGGCGGCAATGGTGTTCTTGTTCGTTTTAATGCCGTGCGAGTTGAACGTGTCGGCAAGTTTTGTAGGGTTGGTCAGCGAACCTACCGCCGAAGCAAGAATATCCACAAGGGTATCGAGAATGGTGTCGCCGCGCAGTTTATAGCGGTCAATCACATCCTTTTTATATGTTTCCTCAAACAAGTCGCTCAGGTATTTGCCCTTTTGCTCATCGCTGTTTCTGCTTAAAATGAGCGGCAGTCCGCCGTACATAGAGTATTCGTCGAAGCCTTCATATTTGTCGCCGTCGTAGGTCGACATAAATTCGGCAAAGGAGAGGGGATAGATCCTCACTTCATCTCCTCGCCCCCTGAATTCGGTCAGCACATCCGAAGATAAAAATTTGGAGTTGCTGCCCGTTACATATATGTCAACGTTCTGCTGCCGCAAAAGTCCGTTCAGCAAACCGTACAGTCTTATGTCACCGCTCTTCATCTCTTCGGCGGTAATTGCAAATTGAACCTCATCCAAAAAGATGTAGTACATTTTTTCATCACCGGAGGTTGCCGCAGTAAGATAATCGTAGAGTACGTCAACGTCGCGGTATTTCCTGTTCTTTTCGTCGTCGAGGGCAAGGGCTACAATCTGGCTGTCTTTTACGCCCGTGGAGAGGAGATGATCTCTGTAAAGGTTGAATAAGATATAGCTTTTGCCGCATCGCCGTATGCCGGTGATGACTTTAATCGAGCCGTTCTCGCGCCTTGCAACAAGTTGTTCTATATATCGTTCGCGCTTGATCTCTTGCATATCGTCCTCCTAATTACTAAAAATTGCAGTTGATAACTTTTTGGTAAATAGATTATAGCCCAAATTGAGTGAAAAGTCAACAGGAGTACGAAAATTTATTTACCAAAATACCACATTGATAACTTTTTAGTAAATAGAAAATTAAAGAATTGTTTGATTAGCAGCTCTGAAAGACCTAACCTTTCCGTAAAATTTGTTATTCATATAGCAATAATGCATTAAGAAAGCAATATGACGCCGCCGACAAGTGTCGGCGGCTGAAAGTTTCAATGGAAGGGGCGGGCGGATTCTTTCAAATCCGCCCGCCATTTTCCTTTATGTCTTAAGTTTTTCTGACTCAAAATTGGGGAGTGATTGGGGAGAAAAAGTCAAAAAATGGCAAAAAACAGGCATTTTTATGGGTTTTTTGCCCGTTTTCGGGCAATTTTCGGGGCATTGCAACGGACTCTGACTCCGTCATTCGTTGGTTCGAATCCAGCTACCCCAGCCACAGATACCATATATTGTATAAGATTGAGCAAATCAAATACAATATATGGTTTTTGTTTTATGTGGCTTCTTTCACTCTTCCCCAAATTGGGGAAAGAAATGGGGAAACTTTTCGGACTGAATTTTGTTTTTTGCTTCGTTTTTCAGCCTGTTTTGCCCGCATATGTGGGCTTTTTTGTTTTATTTTTGCTTTTTCAAAAAATTGGTTTGGGGAAACTATTGTCAGTAAACTACCTTCTCTGCCTCTTTGAGCTGAAATTCTTCCGAGTAGTGCGTGTACACCGTAGAGGTTATCGTGCCGCTCAAACTATGCCCTGCCCAGATGCTCACGACCTCGCTTGCAACGCCGGACTCTTTGCAACGGCTGATGAAGGTGTGCCGTAGCTCATGCGGGTGGTGGTTGGGCAGCAGCCGCTTCATGCGTGTGGATATCGTGTTGAGGTTGGTGTTTTTCGCCCTCTCAAAGTCGATATAGGGCAGCACCTTTTTCGCCATCGGCGTGAAGGGGATCTTGCGAAGGACCACATTCTGTCCCAACCGTTCCTTGCTCGTTTCGCATTGCAGCCACTTGCCGTCGATGATCTCAATGCTTTTGAGTTCGGATTTTCTCAGACCGAAATAGAGAAGGACAAGTAAAGCGTCCGTACCTTCGACGTCCCTGTGCGACTTGCAGTAATTGACGAGCCTCGTTTCTTCGTCTTTGGTGAGCGATTCGCCTTTCTTTGTCTGGTAGGCGGGCAGTACGACCTTTTTCATGGGCGAGGGGATATCGTAATCCTCAGCCGCCATGTCGAAGATGCAATTCAGCATGAGAGCGAGTTTCTCCGCCTTGCGGTGTTTGTTTTCGCCCATGATGCCGAAGAGATAGTTTTGCAAGTCGGTGCGCGTGATATCTGCGAGCGGTTTGTTGCCGAAAGTCGGTTCCAAATCCACGCGAAAGGAGCGTTCGTACTCCTTAAAAGTGGAAGGCTTCGTCGTCTGTTCCTTGATTTTCAGCCATTCTCTGCCGTATGTTCCGAAAAGCATTGTCTTTGCCGTTGGAACGGGCGTCGGCGGCTCCTCAATTTGTTGAATGGGTGGACGCTCATAGAAGGCGGAGAGCCTGTCCATAAAGCGTTTGCGCATGGTCTCAAAATCTCGGCCGGACGCTTCGATATACATACCCTTGCGGCGTATGCGCGCCTCGAAGTATCCGTTCGAGGTAATGCGGTAGTTGACGATGTAGTTGTTTGCAATGAAAATCTTTCTGATAGATTCAGGCATGGTTTTAATCTCCTGTTTGGTGAGTTTGAAACCGTTTTTGCCTTTTTCAGAAAGTTTCCCGTTTTCCCTGTTCAGGGCAATAGTGTCCATTGTTTTCTTTATGGAACACAATTGCCCGTAAAGCGCCGAGAGGACGAAAGTATCGTCCGTCTGTGCGGCAGTGCGTGCGTTACAATCATTCTTTCTTTTTCGTTTCAATTCTCCTTATTATTCTATTTGTGCAGTTACAATGTCCTTTCACTGAATGGCGTTCCTTACCATATAACACAAAAAACCTCCTTATCGTTTTTATTTGTGTTGTTTTGAATAACCGCGGCCCGTCTGTTGTAGACGGGCCGCGTATTCCTTTGCGGATACACCTATGGAGAATGTATCCATTATAGATCAAAGATTAGGCAAAGTCAAGGCCCGGGGCGTTTTTAACCGTAGGGCATGTCGTCGAAGGGCAGAGGCTCGTCGTACTCGTCGCCCGCTTCCCGTTGAAAGCGCAGGGCTTGTGTTTTGTTCGTGTTCTTCAGAAGCGAAGTGCTTTTCCCGCGCACTGCACCGTATTTACGGGAAATCTTGTTGAAGAAATCCTCCTGTAAATCGGAATAAGAAGTAAGACCGCCGCGCTGTTTCCAAAACTCCGTACTGGAAAGTCGCGGGCGGTCTATGTCCGTATGAGACATATACAGCGGCTCTCCGTGTTCGCTGCGTTGCTGCAGCTTCGTGCCATACTCGTTCTTTGCCGCACTCATCACTTTTATCTGCCAACGTCCCGTAACGGGGAGATAGTAAACGAAGAGATTGCGGCGGTTTGGCTCGGTTACGATGACGGCGCAGAGAATGTTTTCGCGCGTATGCAGATAGCCGACTTTGCGGACAGAGTATTCATAACAAATCTGAAAATAGGCGCGTATATCGTCTTTGTTCTGAAACCCGTTCCAAAACTCTCTGTTCCCGCCGAATTGCAGACATTCCAGCAGGGTGTTCTTACCCCTAGGGAAAAGTTCGGCATTCATGCTTTGCATGGCGCTCTGCCATGCCTGTTCGGTTGTTCCGCTCATTTGTTTCAGATACTCTACGGAAAACTGTTCTTCGCAGTCAGACAGATAATTGTCTACGGCTTGAAAATCCTCAGCCTTATGCTTTAACACGGAGATCGTGGCGTGCCTGTCCCGCGGCAGCTTCCACGGAGCGATCTCCTCCGGTTCCAAAGCTACATTTTTCTTGTTCCAATTATAAAGATTGAATACTATCACCCCCTAACGGAAAAGGGAGAGGCAATCGCTTCTCCCTTTCCGCTTTATTGAATTTTGAATGTGCTCCGCGCCGCGCACATTTTCTACTTATAAGCCACGGGAACGCCGAAATTATTACTCTTTTCAAAAAATTTTTATAAATTTTTTTCGGGAAGGCTTTTTCCGCTGTAAAAGCGATAAAATTGCCGGATGCGCTTATTCCTCCAAGCCGCAAGCACGGGGTATGTCCTCTGCGTGAAAAAATCAAACGCGCTCATGTTCAAGCGGCCGGCGATTTTCTCTGCCGTAGAAACGATGCTGTCCGTCATTTTATCCGAGTCATGCAAGCCCCGGTTCTTCCTGCGGGCGAGTTCCCTTTGAAGGCGGATATAGACCGCTCCGATTAGAGGAGGGAGTTCTCCGTAGTATTCCCCGTAATGCTCTTTTTCTTGTGCGGTGGCGGTTTTTAAGTGTTCGGCTATCTCTTCTTCTGTCTTATCCTCGTCAAAGAGGTAGCATTTGAGAACAAAGCGGCATAGCTCTCCGAAGCTCGGAAACCAATGGAGAAGGGGAAGAAAATCTCCCGCCATAGAACGGAGGATAAATTCGAGGATAACGTCGGTAAAATCGGGTATCTCTCCGTATGAGGAAAAGTATTGCCAATAATTCCATACGATCTCATCTTTCGATGCGTTTTTGTTTTTGAGGTAGAAACGTTTTTCTCTCGCCTGTTTGAGCAGGCGGGAGATATACCCCTGCGTAACGCGGAGTTCTTTTGCCGCTTCCGCCTGTGTGCAATCCTCCTCTTCACAGAGTCGAAGTACGTTTTGCTCCTTTTCGGATAATGCAGAATATAGCTTGCCCTTATCTAAGTTCTCGTGTATGATATGAGAAAAGGGGATGCCTTTGTCTATGCGCCGTTCCCGCATGGTGTGAGGCATGGCGTCCTCGTCCGAATCGGACATACGGACGGAGTGGCGGGAGTAGGCGTGGTTGCTATTATACTCCAACCTGTCCAACTCGATGAGCATTTCCCATTGCCGGGAAGAAACCTCCAAAACGATATAGCTCTTGTCCTCGAGGCGGGCATTCGCCTGTTCTTTCCTTTTGCAGGGGTAGTAGTACAGGAAGGTGCCGGGCGTTTTGCCGGGAAGTTTCTTTTTATTGTAATGATACGCTAACTTATCCATGAAGATATTATAACATAGAAAACTTGACAGAAATAGTCATATATAAAAAATTTATAAGGAAAAATTTTTAATAAAAAAATACGGGCGGACAATTGCTTAAAATAAGAGGCGCGGTGTTGCATCCTGCAATGCCTAAGCAGGATAAGGGCGGTGGAAATTATCCCACCGCCGAGAGCGCTCGCATTGTCCTTATGAGTAACAAGCGGCGTGGCGGCATAACGCCGCCACGCCGCTTGCTCTGTTCCGGCCATTGCTCGCCCTCAAACCGCGGGAAACCCGCGGTTTGAGTTGTATTAAAAAAAATCCGGCAAAGGCTTTTTGCGCATATTATTATGAACTCCGCCGTTTGTTTTATAAAAAACTTTTGGGAAGCGGATAAACAAATCTATATATGTTTGCTTTGACGGAGCACCGAGGGCGTCATGTTATAGCGTTGCTTGAATTTTTTGTTGAAGTAGCTGATTGAATCAAATCCGATTTCCTGACATATATCCAATATTTTGTGATTCGTCGAAAGCAATAGATTATAGGCTTTATCCAATTTCAAATCGGTCAAAAAATTGATAAGCGTTTTACCGGTAGCCTTTTTGAAGATGCGCAGAAGCTGTGCGTGGGAATAAGAAAATTCTTTGCAAAATTCGTCGATCGATTTTTCGGATTTACTTTCGGTATAAAAATGTTCGATCAATTCGCGCACGATAGGCGGATAGTTATTGCTCTTTTTTTGCTTTGCGACGAGCATAATGGAGATCAGGTCGGTAAATTTGAATTTTAACAGGTTCGAAACATAATGCGATTCAAGGAGAGGTGTATAAAACAATTCCTGAAGATTGCTGAAAAAAGAATTGACCTGCGTTTCATTGAGTTGCATGGTCAAATTATCCGAATAATAAAGCAGTTCGTCGTAAAGAGAAGTATCGATCGAATCAAGAATTTTTCGAACATGCGAATCCAAAATAGAGAAACTCACATGTTGTGGAGTAACAAGTGTTTTCGTGGAAGCAAAATAGTGCCGATCTTTCGGCCGCAACACGGCAAAAAAACCTCGTTCAATCAGCTCGGATGATCCGTTGCAGAGGTGGATGGCCTTTCCCTGCATCATGATAAAGCATTCCCAAATTCCGGCGTGGTCGTGCGGGGTAGAATAAATGCCGTTATAGAGATGATATTCAACGCCTTCATCATTGAAAAGGATGTTGTTGGGAAATCTGGCAGAATAATGCATCATTTTTCTTTACTCTGATATTTATTTTGGATATATTATAACAGAGTAAAAATGTGCAGGCAAGTATTTTAGAAAAGAATATGCAAAAAAAGAGCAAGTAAATGCGTTATTAAAGATAGAAAATGCAAAAAAAACGCGATACAATAAACGTGTGATTTAAATAAAGCGGAGAATAAGCGATGGTCAAAACGGAAAATGAATTTATTTGGGGTGCGGCAACGTCTGCCTTTCAGATAGAAGGCGGAGCGGGGCGTGACGGTCGCGCCGATTCGATTTGGGATGTATTTTGCCGCAGCGAAGGCAGGATTTTTGAGGGACACGATGCAACGTCGGCCTGCAATTCCTATGAACGGTTTGAGGAAGATGTCCGACTTCTGAAGGGGCTCCACGTACAAGCCTATCGTTTTTCGGTATCGTGGCCGCGCGTTCTGCCGCAGGGGATCGGGGCGGTCAACGAAAAGGGGATCGAGTATTACCGCGCGCTTGTCCGCTGTCTGCGAGAAAACGGTATCGAGCCGTACGTTACACTGTATCACTGGGATCTGCCGCAGGAATTACAGCTGCGGGGAGGGTTGTTGAACCGCGACTTTGCGGAATGGTTCGCCGAGTATGCGACCGTTGTCTGCGAGGCTCTCGGAGAAGCTGTGCAGACATATTTTACCTTTAACGAACCCGCGAGCATTGTCGGCGCTGGGTATGCGCTCGGCTCCTTTGCGCCCGGATGGGCGATGGGCAACGAAGGGGCGTTTCCCGCACAGCACAATCTTCTGCGCGCGCACGGTGCGGCGTGCAAGGTTTTGCGCGCAAAAAATAAGCGCGTCGGCATCGTTGCCTGCGGGGAGGCTCCCTATCCCGCACAGGAAACGGAGGAGCTCATCGATGCCTGCCGCCGCCGCATTTTTTCTGCAAAAGATGTGTGGAGCATGGCAAATACGTTTGATCCCGTGTTTTTGGGGGATTATTCGCCCGAATTTTACCGTTTGCATGGCCATACCGCAAAACAATATATCCGGTCGGGCGATCTCGAACTGATCGCACAGCCTACCGATTATTGCTGCCAGAACCATTATAACGGTTTTATGCTGGAAAAGGCGGATGGCTGCATCCGCGAGGCCAAGCGCGAGCCTGGCTACCCGCGTATGGCTACGGGCTGGCCGATTGATGAAAAGGGTCTGTATTGGACGATGCGGTTTCTCTATGAACGCTACGGGAAGCCTGTCATGATCACGGAGAACGGTATGTCCGGTTTCGATATCGTATCGGCAGACGGCGGAGTGCATGACCCGCAGCGCATCGAATATTATCGCCGCTATCTGGGCGAAGTGGAGAGGATATTGCGGGACGGAATCGATTTGCGCGCTTATTTTGCCTGGTCTTTGCTGGACAATTTCGAATGGGCATCCGGTTATTCGCAGAGGTTCGGCCTTGTATATGTGGATTTCGGAACGGGGAAGCGCATTCCCAAGGATTCCTATACATGGTTTGCCGATTACATAGAAAAAAAGAAAAGAGGACGAGTAAAATGACCAAAGTACGAAAGATATTTGCGTGGTTTTTCAGCATGCTTTTTACGGCGGGCGGTTTTGCGTCTTGCTCGCCGGGTACGAAAGAAAATCCTTCCGAGGGAACGTCTTGGGAGGATCTTCCCGCCGTGGAACCGACTGCGCAGAGTACCGCGGCAAGTCTGTCGGCGACCGATGCGCTCGGCAGGCATTTCAATGATGTAGAAGCTTTTGACGATTCCAAGCAGGTCGGGTTGTTTTATTTCTTATGGAGTGATTCGGCGGTCGGAGATCTGAGCAAAATGACGCTCGACGAGCAGAAATCCGCGGGCGCAGAGTATCCCGTTTCCGCCTTTTACTATTGGAGCGAACCGCTGTACGGTTACTATAAATCGGAGGACGCATGGGTAATTCGCAGGCATCTCGAGCTGTTCTGCTATGCGGGGATCGACTATCTCATGTTCGATGCCACCAACGGCTTTATCTATGAAGACGTGCTCGACGTATTTTTGCCGATCGCTTTGGAGCTGCAGCAGGCGGGTTGGAATGTGCCGAAACTTGCGTTTTATACAAATGCGGAATGCGCGCGCACGGTTACGGCTTTATATGAAAAATACTACGATCCGACCGGCGAAAACGGGCAAAAATATGCATCGCTGTGGTATCGCCACGGGGATACGGGCAATGCCAATGCGGAAGGGAAACCGTGGGTCGTTGCGCGGCGGAACGTATATGGAGGTGATTACGATACATGTTCGCAGGAGATACTCGACTTTTTCTATGTAAAGGACAGCCAATGGCCGAACGAAGAGATGAAAGACAACGGTATGCCGTGGATGAGCTGGGCGTCTGAACAGGAAAATTTCCGCCAGTATGAACATAACGGCATCATGTCCGTATCGATCGCGCAGCACGTCAACGGCGCGTTCAGCGACGCCGTATTTGAAAACGACCGTTCGCTCAACCGCGGCCGCGGCTGGACGTCATCCTCCCGCGCAAACGACGAAACGCGCGTCGATTCGGGCGCGAATTTTGCGGAGCAGTGGGAATATGCCATTTCCTGCGACAGCGTGAACAATATTTTCATCACGGGTTGGAACGAATGGATCGCACAGAAACAGCCGCAGGGCAACGGCAGGAGCAGTTGCTATTTCGTCGATTTATACAACAAGGAGTTTTCCCGCGATGCGGAGATGACGGCCGGTGAAGACGGATACGGCGACAATTTTTTCATGCAGATAGCCGACTATATCCGCCGTTTTAAGGGTATTGCCGCCGAAACGGACGGCGTCCCGGCTTTTACGGTCGATATGTCCGGTGATGCCCGGCAATGGAGCAGGGCGGCGGGATATCTCGACATCCGCGGGGATACCGCCGTGCGCGACTGCGCTGCCGCTTTCGGCGGAGGTACATACATCAACGCGACGGGCAGGAACGATATCGTTGAAGTGCGCATTGCGCACGATACGCAATATCTCTATTTTTATATCGTATGCGCCGAGCCGGTCACGGTGTATTCTCCGGGAGATAAGTGCTGGATGAACGTGCTGCTCGGAACGGGCGGCAGCGGATGGAACGGATACGATTATGTGCTGAATCGTTCCGTTACGGGCGCGGGCGGTACGGTGGAACGGCTGGCGGCAGACGGATCTTCCGAGCAGGTGGGCACAATGCAAATGCGGCAGGATGGCAACGCGCTCTGGCTGCGCGTTGCGCGCGCCGACCTCGGGCTGGCGGAGGGCGGCTTTACGCTCACATTCAAGGTGGCGGACAACGTGACCGATTATACCGACATTATGGACTATTACGTCAACGGCGACAGTGCTCCGCTCGGCAGGCTTAGTTATACATACAGAGCAAAATAAAAGGAAAAATTATTATATCAGGAGGGATACAATGATGTTTCAACGCAGCAAAAAATTATTGACAGTGTTTCTCATCGCTATAATGGCCGCAGCATTGGCGGCCGGCACGGTCACTGCTTCGGCAGCCCCGTGGTGGGGAGAAAATCCTTACGACGCTTCGGTGTATGCATGGGATACGGCGGCGGTAGACGCGAACAGATGGATCACCCGGTCGATACCGGCAAGTACTTCTTGGAGCGCAGGTTCCAACTACGGCGGCGTGAACGAAGACGGCTATACCTATTTCGAAACGGCAAACCAGTCGGACATGTTCAACAGCACCGCGCTCACATTGGAGGACGGCGTCGCGATCAACCTCACCTATAAGGCAGACTCAGCGCTCGGTGCCGGCGATCCCGATTTCGGCGTGTTCGTGATGACGGAGCGCGCCTATAAAAGCAACCGCCCCATGCGGTGGGATGCGAACAACAACAATGCCGGCGCGTATGGGGTGAAGATCGATTTCCGCGGAACCTCTGCCTCCATCGGCGACACGATCGAATGGTCGGGGCTGACCCTGGATGAATATCATACGATCGAAATCTATTTTGCGGAGGACGCCGCAGATTCCTGGGCAGCCATCGACGGCGCGCGGCAGCTGATCAACGTTCCCCGCTCCTATTTCCAGGATTATACGGAGAGCGGGTATACAGGGAACGGCGAACCCACCGGCGAAAAAGTGGAGGGTTCCTTTACCGCCTACATCGGCATGCATACGACGTCGTTGGATCAGCAGAATAAGGGCATCAATATGGAAGTTTCCGCGCCCTCGATGGAGGAATATTCCTCGGAAGAGATCACGATGAGCGCAACGCGCGTCAACATGGCGGAAAACGATACATATGCGTTAACGGCTACGGATAATTTCGAGGCGGGCACTTATACCTGGACGAGCAGCAACAACAATATCGCTACGGTGGAAAACGGCACGGTTACGGCGGTATCGGCAGGCACGGCAACCATCACCGCTTCGGCAGAGACCGATTGGGGCGGCACAATCCGCGCCACCGCTTCCGTTTACGTATATGAGTTTGACGATCCGAACGGCTGGATGACGACCGAGGCGGCTGCCGATGCATGGAGCCGCGGGCAGGCGAAAGGGCATGCCGTGGATTACGCGTATGACGAGGCTTCCGGCACGACCTCTCTGTGGCTGGGAGACAGCTGCGACTTTATGAATAAAACGGCTTTCGATTTTGCGGACGGGCCGGTCACGTTTACGGCGGATATCGGCGTCGGCACGGGAACGGAAGGGGAGGATTATCTCATTTTTGAACTTTCTTCCGAACGGGAATACCGCACCTATTCGCTGTTCTCGTATGAATATCTCTCGCCTGTGAACCTGTTTATCCGTTACAGCGGGGCAGAAATCGTCTATGGTTCCTCCGATGCGGGCGAAAACATCCGCATGGACGGCTCCTGCACGGTCGGGGAAGAGGTTACGATCACCCTGTATATCGGTACGGGAGAATCGGGAGACGAATCCTTTGTCGTCATTAACGGCGTCTATCAGGCATTGAGCGTAACGCGCGACGACTATACCGGCGGTACGGGATATATAACGATCTACTCCAACGATGCGCGCGAAATGGCATTCTCCGCGTTTTCGCGCGAATCTGTGGTAACCATAAGCGAAAATACTTTGTCGCTTATGACGGGCGGTACGCAGACTCTGACCGCCGCCCTGCATCCTGCGGATGCATCGGCCTCTTTCGTGTGGGAATCTTCCGATAACACGATCGTAACGGTGGAGAACGGCACGGTTACGGCGGTCAAAGCCGGCACTGCGACCGTCACGGTCACATCCGGCAACTCTTCCGCCTCCTGCGTCGTTACCGTTACGGATCCCGTTGTAACGAGCGTACGGCTGGACAAAACCGAACTTTCGCTCACCGTCGGAGGCTCCGCAACCCTTACGGCGACATATGAACCTGCGGATGCGGTCAATACCGAAATGTCCTGGCTCAGCTCCAATACTGCGGTTGCCACAGTAGAAAACGGCACGGTTACGGCAGTTTCTGCGGGTACGGCGACGATTACCGTCAGTTGCGGCGGGTACACGGCAACGTGTACGGTTACGGTTACGGAAGCCGATGCGGGAAATACCGCAGGCGGATGCAGCTCTGCCGTTACGGGCGGTATGCTTGCGGTGTGCTGCGGTGTGTTGGCAGGCGCTGCGGTTCTGTTAGCGGTGAAACGGAAAAAATCCCGCTGAGTCTTTGAAATTATCGGTTATCCTGCGGCACACGGCGTGCTGCCGCAGGATAACCTGATTTTCAACCGCAAGGGAAAATCCAAACGAAAGCGAAACAGTATAAAGGATATATTATGAAAAAATGGCTGACTATTTTTACTGCTCTGACGCTCGGGCTGCTCACGGCGTGCGCGCCGTCCTCCGGCGTACCGTCCGGCACGGCAGGGGAAACCTACGACCCGGAAATTGAGCTGACGTGGGAGGATACGCGCAACTCGCTTTCCGCAACGGATGCCTACGGGCGTCATTTCGGAGCGATCGGCGGGTACGACGAAGATAAACAGGTCGGTCTGTTCTATTTTTTGTGGAACGGCTCCGATGAAAACAGGTCGGTATGGGACAGCAGCCTTCTCAGCGAAGATACCTTAAAGAACGATACATCCAGTGTAGGAGCTTTTCATTATTGGGCGGAACCGCTGTACGGCTACTACGATTCGGGGGATCCGTGGGTGATCCGCCGCCATATGGAGCTGTTTGCCATGGCGGGAGTGGACTATATCGTATTCGATACTTCCAACGGCTATATTTACGAGGACGTATGCGAAAATCTTTTTGCGGTTGCCTTAGAGCTGCAGGAGCAGGGCTTTGAAGTTCCCAAACTGATCTTCTATTGCCATAACCGCACGAAGGATACCGTCACTGAAATTTATGAGAAGTTTTATGATCCCGATACCGAAAACGGGCGGCGCTATGCCTCCCTTTGGTATACCGACGGCGATTGGGATAACCGCAATGCGGAGAACAAGCCTTGGATCTTGGTAAAAAATAACGGCACAGGTTCGGGCGATCAGGGCGTGGAGCAGAACTTCGATATGTGCAGCAAAGAGATACGCGAATTTTTCTATACGCGCGAGCTGCAATGGAACGGTGAAAGCGAGGGAGAATATCTTTTCCCGAGCGATATCGATAACCCGATCGTTCATGAGGGGATGATCTCCGTTTCGACGGCGCAGCATACTTCGGGCGCGTTCAGCGATTCGCTGTTTGAGATGGGAGGGAAAGACGTAAACCGCGGCCGAGGCTGGTCGGATTCCGACAATACGAATTCCGAACTGCGCGTCGATTCCGGCAGCAATTTTGAGGAAGAATTCGAATACGCCTTTTCTTTCGGCGACGACGTGGATAACCTGTTCATCACATCATGGAACGAATGGGTCGCACAAAAACAGCCGTTCGGCGCAAATTCGAGAAGCTCATGCTATTTCGTGGATCAATTCAACCCCGAATTTTCCCGCGACATCGAGATGACGAAGGGCCTTTGGGGCGATGCCTATTATTTGCAGATGATGCGCAATATCCGCGATTTCAAAGAGATTGAAGAAGGAGAAATGTCATCCCCTTTGTCGAAAACGATACAGATCGGCGGTTCGCTCCGCCAATGGGAAGGCACGGCGGGGTATCTCGATATGCAGGGCGATACGGACGACCGTAATTTTCACAGCGCCAATTATACCGCGAGCGGCAATGTGCCTTCTGCCGTCTATACGAACACGACGGGGCGGAACGATATCGTGCGCACGCGCGTGACTTACGATGATGGTTATGTCTATTTCCTCGTGGAATGCGCCGAAAATATTACAATCCCGAGTGCGGACGACCGCAGCTGGATGAATATTTTTATCGAGGTCGAAGGGCTTTCCGGCAACGCCTGGAACAATTATCAGTTTGTGGTCAACCGTACGGTTACCGGGCAGGGCAGCACGCTCGAACGGCTTTCGGCGGACGGAACTTCCGAAAAGGTGGCCGACGTGCAGTACAGCCTGAGCGGAAATACGCTCATGGTGCGCGTTCCGCGGGAGGAATTGGGAATTTCCGACGGGGAGTTTACCCTGTATTTTAAGGTCGCCGACAATGTTACGAATTGTGCGGATATCATGGATTATTATGTCAACGGAGACAGCGCGCCGATCGGCAGGCTGAATTTTACTTTTCATTCATAATAACGGACGGAGATCAGAATCAATGGCAGACAAAGACGAAATTACACGCTTAAAAATTGATTGCAAGCATTCAGTTGCCGCATTGGGGGCGCAGGATGCGCTCGGAAGAACCGTTAAACCCCGCGCAAGGCTGCGTGAGGACAGGCAGGTGGGGCTTTTCTATTTTCTTTGGATCGGGCAGCACGGCTCCGCAGGATACGACAATACCGTACTTACCCTCGATGAGCAAAAAAAGGATGAGAGCACCGTAGGGTTGCATCATTATTGGGATGAACCGATGTTCGGTTACTATAATTCAGAGGATGCATGGGTTTTTCGGCGCCATATGGAGATGCTCATCGACGCAGGGATCGACTATCTGGTATTCGATACGACCAACGGATATATCTACGAAAACGTATGCCGCAATATTTTTCCGGTTGCGCTTGAAATGCTCGAGGAAGGATGGAAAGTGCCCGGGTTCATATTTGATACCAACCATGATTCCTGCGGCACGGTGCAAAAGATTTACGATGCATTTTTTGACCCCGATAATCCGGATTCAAAAAAATATGCCCCGCTGTGGTACAGAAACGCGGATACGGGCAACCGAAATAAGGACAGGAAGCCCTGGATCATCGCCAAAAACAACAATACGGGCGAGGCGTCGGGGCAAAATTATGCCTGCCTGCCGCAAAAGGTGCGCGATTGCTTTTATCTGCGCGAGTCGGCGTGGTTTGTGGAGGATACAGTGCCTTACGCTTTCGCCACCGATATCGATGATCCGACCGTGCACGAGGGCATGATTTCCGTTTCGGTCGCCCAGCATACATCGGGCGCGTTCAGCGATTCGGTGTTCGAATCGGCGGGCAGAGACGTGAACCGCGGTCGCGGCTGGTCGCGGAAAGACAACACCAACCGCACCGAACGCTGCGCGGAGGGAACAAACTTTCAAGAGGAATGGGAGCGCGCTTTTGCCGCGGGTGACAGCGTGAATAATATTTTTCTCAGCACATGGAACGAGTGGGTGGCGCAAAAGCAGCCCGCCGGCCTGTACGGGCGGAGCACATGCTATTTTGTCGATCAGTATAATCCCGAATTTTCGCGCGATATCGAGCCCGTAAAAAATGAGTACGGAGATAATTTTTATATGCAGATGGCGGAAAATGTCCGCCGCTTCAAGGGGGAGGGCGAGGCAGAACCCTTATCCCTCGGGGAGATCGATATTTCTCTTCCGGGCACGGCGTGGGCAAGCGCGCGGGAATTTATCTGTTTTGCGGGAGATACCGCCTCCCGCGCCTGCAAGAGCGCCGATTTTTCCGCTCCGCCCTATCGGGACGATTCGGGCAGGAACGATATCGTTCGACTTATTGCGGCGTGCGGCGAACATTCGCTGTATGTGGCGGTCGAATGCAGAGAGGCGATTACTCCTCCGCAAGCGGGGGATCTTTCATGGATGAACGTGTTCATCGGAACGGAGAACGGGCCTTGGAACGGGTTGGGATTTGTCGTCAATCGCCTCGGGCCCGGTTCGATCTGCAGGCTGAACGCAGCGGGAGAAGCGGAGCAGGTTGGCAGTGCCCGCCTTGTCATCGAAGGCAATATTATAAAAATGGAACTTCCGCGCGATCTGCTCGGCATCGGCAGCGGCGCGGAGGTGCGCCTGAAAGCGGCTGACCATGTGCAGGATCTTGGCAACATAACGGACTATTATATCCACGGAGACAGCGCTCCGATCGGGCGGTTTTATTATACCTTCCGCGTTTGTTGAACGGAGAGGAAAACGAATAAGTACGGCGGGCCGTCAGGTCTATGCCGAATCACTTTTGAGGAGGAAACACTATGCATACAAAATTGAAAAAGATTTTGCTTTTTGCGTGTACCCTTGCCTTTTTATTCGCCTTTACGGGATTTGCCGCGGCATTTGCCGCAGAACAGCCCGACGGCGCTGACAAGAACGGCTGGGTTACGGAGGCGGACGGGGTTGCCGAATCATCCCTGTCCGAGGGGGACGAATATTCCGCGATACAGCTGGATCACAGCGGGAAAACATACAATACGGTCAAAATCGATCTTTCGCAGACGCAGGATTTTTTCCTGGCTCTGCGCATCGGCGAATCGACTTCCGATCAGCTCAGCCTGCTTTCCCTTGTTCCGGCGGATGACATCGCGGGGTGGGAAAGAATCGGGGATACTTCTGTGTTGCCTGTGCGTATAGCCTTGCAAAATACGGAAGTCACACCCGCGCAGGGGTTCGGCACGGAGGAAGTACAGCCTTGGCAGAGCGACGCCGATGAAACGCATTACTTTATGTTTCATATCGGTACGGGCGGAGAAGATACGTCATATGTGATTTTTGACGGGGAGCGTTGCGACAGCACGGTTACGGTCAGCGATTTTACGGACGGCGACGGCTATGGGCTGTATGTGCACCTGTGTACGCAATATGCCCGCTCTTTCGAACTGTCGTCGTTCACCGCTCCGATCGTTACGTCGGCTACGCCAACCGAGTTTGACATCAGCGGCGGAAGCAGCCAATCGATGACGATCTCCTATATCAATGCGGCACAAGACGCAAATTTCGTTTTGTCGGCGCCGCAGTTCGGCTCGGACGAAATGTATACGTTTGATGAGGAAGAGGATTATTCGGTTGATACCCAAAGCGGCACGATCACCGTCAACGCTTCCCTTTTCCCCAAGATCAGCTGGCTTACGGACGGGGCATATATTCTGATCGCGACGGAGGGAGGGGCGTACAAGGTACCCGTTACCGTTATAAGCGGCAGTGCGCCCGAGCTGGCGGAAGGGCAGGAATCCGAATTTATATTTACGCAGGGCGCTTTTACGGATGATCTTTCCATCGGTTTCGAATACAGCGGCACGCCTGTCCTGTCGGTCGGGCAGGCACCGTATTCTTACAGCGCCACGCAGGCGCGCGCCAACGTGGATGAAAGTTATTACACCGTGTCCGAAAGCGGCGGCATCCGCGAGCTTACGATCGACGCGGAATACTTAAACGATTTGGAGAGCGGTGTATATTGGTTTACCCTCCTTACCCCGAACGGCAATGCCGAAGTATCCGTGCTGATCCGCCCGGCGGAGGAAGGATGGATTGTGCGTGACGGAAAGGGAACCATTGGGGGATCTTCCTTGGGAGAGAATTATATTCATTTGGATTTCGGCGGTTGGAAAGGCGATATAGCCGAGGACAGCCGCGCCCTCTATTCCGCTTCTTTCGACGTGACAAAGCCGTTTTTTATCGAGTACGGCAATTATACGGCAGGCGGCTGGATCATGCTCAACCTCGATTCGAACCCGTATGCGGCGGAGTATACCAACGAGAGCACAAACACGCCCGGTTATTTGAAGTTGCTCGATATGGTTCCGAATACCGGGACGAATGAACCCGCACGTTTCGGCTCTTCCGTTGGCTTTGTGACGACCGGTACGGTCGGTTTCGGGACATATATGAACGAATATAACACCAATGTGCTGGAAATCTATGTCGGAGAAACGACCGAGGAATCGTATATCAAATATAACGGGCACGATATTACCGAAGGGTTTAACAGCGTCACTTTGGAACGCAGCCAGTTCCCCGAAGGAGTCGGCTGGCTGAGCTTGTATATAGCTTCGAAAACGACGGTCGATTTTAACAAAAACGTCAACGCGGTCGCGGTCAATTTTATCGGAGAAGAGCCTTCCTATGCGTTGAAATCGGACAGCACTGTCTCCGTGCAGGTGCTCAATTACAGCGAAGAGGATGGCATCGTTGTCAGGCAGAACGGCGAAACGCTCGCTGCGGGTACAGACTATACCTTTGAAAACGGTACGCTCACCATATTATCTTCCTACCTGCGCGGCATCGCCTATACTTCGATGATCAATTTCGAGGTGGAAAGCGGCGGCACCGCCACCAACTTCAATGTGCGCGCATATATCGGGGATTCCGATGGCAGTATCGCGGTAAACGGGGAGAATTACGCCTTTTTTGACGGATCGGATGTTTCTTTTACCCTCGATATGGGCGAAGATGAATTTATTAACGTGATCGCATCGGAGAGCGAGGAGCCGCTCGCTGCGTCGGCGTATGGCTATGAAGCGGGTACGGTAACGTTTTACGCCTCCGCCCTCGAATCTTTCGACAGGGGCGTAACCGAATTGTTGATCCAGACGACATATAATCTCGTGCCGGTCTATATCGTCAGCTACGATTTCGAAAACGGCTACGATGCGGATGGAGAAGGACAGGTTTCCGGTACGTTTGCCGAGGGCCTCACGGTGAACGGCGGTGCCGACATCGTGCGCGAGGGGCTTGCCGACCTCACCGAAGGCATTGCCTTCGATCTCACGTTTACTTCCGTGAGCGGGTATTACGGTACGGGAAACGGGGATCAGAACGCCTATATCGCGTTTGAATTTTACGATATCCAAAGCGGGAACACCTTGATTGCGCGTATCCGCCCGAACGGAGACGACAACGATTCCTCGATCCGCTATAAGCTGTGGATCGAGCTGTGTGTATACGATGCGAGCGGCAATACGCTTGAGCGCAACACATCCTCGATGCCGATGAACGTTTTCGAGAAGCATAAGGTGCAGATTTACATTGAAAACGGCAGTGCGTATCTGCTGTTGGATGACGATATCCCGATCAGCGTCGGTTTGAACGGCTGCGCATCCGATGAACTTATTTTTTCCGTCGAAACGCTGCAAAATACGGCGGGGGACGATCAAATGGGGTATACGCTGCGAGCCGCTGAATTTACGGCGGGCAATAACCCGTCGGGCGGGAAAGATCCGGAGAAAGATCCGGACGAAGGCGGCACCGGTTGCGGCGGCACTGTCGGAGGGTATTCCTCGGCTGCGCTGACCGTATGCGCGGCGGCGTCGGCTGTGCTTATCCTGCGCGCCCGCCGCAAAAATAGCTGACGGGGAGACGGTATGTTTGGTTTTTTCAAATCTTTGAAACGGATCAACCTGATTTGGTTTGCCGTATTTGCCGTGTTGTTGGCAGGTATCATCGTGTTTTCCGTATTTACGGCGAACACGGCGCACGTTTTGAGCGCTACGAGCGATTTTCCCGTCGATGTTTCCGCTCTGTCAGTAACAAATGTATATGAAACGGATGGCGATTACGTTATCGGCACGAGCGACGGTTTTGTGTATTATTATGGGGGCGAAGACCTTTCTTCGCCCCGCTGGAGCTACGAAAAAACCTCCTCGGTCGGCTCGCAGAATCCCTCCGTCGTCGGTATTGCTGAGCATGCCGGGAAGGTCTATGTCGCATACAGCGACCGTTACGTTTATTCCTTTGCCTGTGAAGGAGAAGGGGAGGATGTAACTCCCGACCTCGTGTTTTCCGTCGGCTTGCAGCCTGTCAGCCTCCATTTTTCCGATGAAGCAGATGTCTTTGTCGTCCTCGGCGAAACGGCGAATCAGCAGGCTCTGTATATCTTTGATACGGCAGCGCAGCCGGGAGAGGATGGGAGCGTATCCTACCGGGATCATCCTTATCTCGATCGGCGCAACGGGCTGAGTACTGGCTGCAACAGCATCTGGCTGGATGCAGACGCACTGTATTTTACAACCACAATTTCAACGATCAATGCGCTCAGCCTCGGGAAAGAGAGCATTACCGCTTCCGACGTGCGCACCGTATATACCGGCTCGAGTGAATTTTTGGGCATTGCGGCTTACGGCGAGGGATTTGCTGCCATCGACCGGTATGCGAGCGTGTATTATTTCGACAGAGATTTTCAGCTGCTTTCAACGGATGCCCGCAACGTAAATCTTTCAGCCGTGTTTACTGCGGAGGATATGTTTATTTCCAAAATCAATTACGGAGGCATTCTCGGCATACGGCTGGGCGAAGGGGAAATATTCAGGCTTTCCACACAGGCGGAAGCGATGCTGGTGTATGTATCCGATACGAGTTTCGTGTATTTGACCGAGGACGGAGGCGATTTCCGGTATTATGAGACGGAGCTCGCGATAGCCGCTATGTCTGCCGACGTTATGATTGTCGTATGGTCTGTGCTTTTGGCCGTCTGTGCCGTCGGTGCGATCGTTGCGGGGCTTTGTGCGTTCGATTTTACGCGCGGCAAGCTCAAGCGCGGAACAGTTATCGCGGCAAAAACGTTTTGGAGACACAAAATTTGCTACATCGGCTTGATCCCCACCTTTTTGCTCCTCGCTGTTTTCTATTGGTACCCGATCGTCTATTCGCTGATCCTTTCATTTTTCGATTATTTGCCGGGCGAGCATATGATTTTTGTCGGGATGGATAATATTGTGCTTGTTCTTCGCAACAGCCAATTCTGGCTCGGGTTCAAAAACACGCTGGTTTTCCTTGTCACAGATCTCGTGAAGTCGCTTGTTCCGCCCATCTTTTTTGCCGAGCTTCTCATCGCCACCCGCTCGAAAAAGCTGTCGTACTGGATGCGCGTGCTCATGTTTATTCCGGGTGTGCTGCCCGGCGTTGCGGGTATGCTTGTCTGGGCGGACGGTATTTTCGGCTCCACGTCTTCGGGTTTGCTGAACGGGTTTTTATCCGTGCTGTTCCCCAGCTACATAAGCCATGCCTGGCTGCAGGACAGCAGCACTGCTCTACCGTCGCTTATCTTTTTCAGTTTCCCGTGGGTAGGATCGTATCTGATCTTTTTCGGGGCGATCACCGGGTTGCCGCAAGAGATGTTCGAGGCGGCAAAGTTAGACGGGTGCGGTTGGTGGCGTAAAATCCTGTTTTTCGATATTCCGCTCATCGGCGGGCAAATCAAGTATACGTTTATCACCACCTTTATTAGTTCCGTACAGAACTATGGTTTGATCTATATTACAACGGGCGGCGATTTCGGTACGAATACGCCGGCGCTGATGATGTATCTCACGACCACGGTTCAAAAGAATTACGGCGTAGCGAGTGCGATGGGCCTGTTCCTGTTCGCTTTCCTGATGGCCGCTACGATCATTAACTTCCGCATGCAGTTCCGTGCGGCGGAGGAGTAGGAGGCTTTCCGTATGCAGAACACGATTCATTTAACCATTCAAAGGCACAGGAGAAAACACGCCGGCATCGATTCGGTGCCGTCGCAGATTGTTGTAGACGGTCTTTTGATCATCGGCACATTTTTGGTGCTGTTGCCTGTGCTGGTCACGGTCATGCTGTCCTTAAAGCCGAACGAGGATTTTGTCGCACGCAATATTTGGGCGCTCCCCAGCAAACTCGAGTGGAGCAACTATTCCTATGCGTTCAATACGGTGCTCGGCAACCTGATCAACACGCTCGTTATCGACATCGTGTCGACAGTCGGCGTAATGCTGATCAGCACCTTTGCCGCCTATATTTTTGCGCGAAAGGCTTTTCCCGGACGAAATTTCCTCTTTTATTGTGTCATTTTGCCCACCATGTGCCCGGGAGTCGTTTATCTTACGGCGCAGTATATCAATATCGTCAATATGGGCTTGATGGGCAGCTGGTGGTCGTTGATCCTGCCGTATCTTGCCGGAAATCAGATCGGCTCCATTTTTCTGTTCCGCACATTCATGAGCTCGCAGCCGGAGGATATCTATGCGGCGGCGCAAATTGACGGTGCCGGCGATTTTGTGATGTATTTTTGTATCTGCCTGCCAATGTCGGTGGCAATCATCATGGTGCAGGCGATCGGTATTTTTTCGGCAATCTACAACGATTATTTGTGGCCTTTAATGATGTTTGTCGGGAATAATAAAAGTGCTACTCTTATGCCGGTTTTGACCATTCTCGCCGACGCGGCGGGGAACGAGTCGCGCGGGGCGTCATATGCTCTGTATCTTATTTCCGGTATTCCGCTGATCATTGCAACGCTGATCAGCCTGAAATTTTCCATCTCCGGCGAATTTGCCGCCGGTCTCAAATTTTAAGAAAGAGGTATCAACGGATGAAAGTGTTTCGAAAATTGCTTTGTTTTCTTTGTGCCGCTTTCCTTGCCTTCGGTCTGGCTGCCTGCGGCGGCTCGAATACACCGGGGCAGGGCGGCGGAGACGATGGCGAGCTAAGCGGAACGATTAACATTTATGTACCGTTTGGCAGCACGGATCAACGCGCCTTGCAGCAGGTGGCAAATGCATATATGCGGCTGAACCGCAACGTGACCGTCAATATTCAGGCAAATCCCTCCGACCAATATACGGAAGCGGTACGTGGCATCATTCTCGCGCCGGAGGAAACGGATATCGATATCGTTCAGATCAACGTTGCGAGCGAATATTACGGTACGGACAGAATCGTGGAGTTTACTTCCTATCTTAACCAGCGCAATCCGTACGGAGAGGCAAACGAGAACGGAAATTATCCGATCTGGCGGGATATGCTCGAGGAAGAGGCGTATTTTACGGACGACGGCTCTTATACGATTCCTGCGCTGTCCTACGAAAGCAATTATCTGATGGTGTTTTACAGCAAGGATTTGTTTGAGGACAACGGTTGGGAACCGCCGCAAACCTGGGAGGAATTGCTCGGTTTGCTTGCCGCTGCGCGCAAAGCGGGATATGTCAATCCGCTCGGCTTGAATTATGACGAAACAGGAGTGGAAAACTTTTATTTCGGCTCCTGCCTGCAGATGTATATGGATCAGTATTTCCGCGACGTGATCGATACCGTCCATTCGCAGGAGGGGGATTACAGCTATATCGATTCCATCGATTACGGCTGGGAATATTCTTCGGAGGATCCGTATGTAGATTCCCGCGAGCAGTATACTTACAATATTTCGCGCCTGATCGATGCGTATTTCAACGGTTCCGACATCAATGCAAATTCCGCCCGCTTTGCCGACATGATGGCAAACTTCTACGAGTTGACGCGCTATTCGTCCTCCTCTTATACGGCGGCAACGATGCGCAACGCATTCCATAACGGCGTACTTACGGCACTCGGCGGCGCCTCTTACAGTAAAGCGGAATCCTGCGTTCTGTATATGGGGCGAATGGATTACATTTCCGATTTCCAGACGTCGATCGGCGCCGTGCTCGATTTCCCGAACGATTCCATACCTTCCGACCAAATCGACGACTACCTCGGTTGGTTTGTGCTTCCCGCCATGCCGGACAATGCGTCCGTCTCCGGCGGGGCGCCTGCGGCGGACAACGTACGTCCGTTTGGCGGGCCGGATCACCACCCCATGGGAGTCATCAATCACAACGACCAGGAGCGCACGAATCTCGTCATGGATTTTATGATGTTCTGGTATTCTCCGCAGGGAATGGATAATTTTTACGGCTATTACGGCGATATCGGAACGGCGCTCCCCTTGACCTGCCTGGTAAAGGATGTACAGAAGCCGGAAAATTCCATGGTGGAAAACATTTCGGAATTCGAGGGGCTTTGCTCTCTGAACCCTTATCTGGAGATCGGTATCGGGTATGATGTATCGATTTACGGCTCGAGCGGCACCGTGCGGGATGGGTTTGTCGATACGATACGCTCATATCTGACATCGTCCTCCTCCGCCTGGAGCTCGTACGGGCAGACGATGCATTCGATTATTCTTTCGGGATTTTCGAACTACGCATCGGCGGAAAATCTCCGCTTTTCGGATCCTGCCGATAGTGTCAATTATTTCCAAAACAGCCCGTACAGAACAACGCAGTGAACCGCGAAAAGGAAAAATATTTCGGCAATGCTGAAAGGCCGTCAAATTATTGAGGATTAGGATGATGAAAATGTATCAGAGCGATCCTGCGCGAGGAACGGTTTCGATCCGCACGCAGGAAACGGGGAAGGATTGGTGCAATTATCTTTGGAATGAAAACGGATATCAGGCGGAAATCACGCACACGGGGGCCGTGACTTCAAAATTTGTATCCGATACCTCCGAATGTATCTGGCTCAATGAACAGAAGAGCGGAGTTCTCTATTTCCGCGACGACGAATCCGGCGTTTATTGGAATACGGGCGGATGGCCGAGCGCTGTTTCCGTATCGTCTTTCCAATGCGTGCATGGGCAGGATTTCTCTTGTATTCGTTCCAAAAAGGCGGGGATCGAAACGGAAACGGCATATGCCGTTTCCGGGGAGTTCCCTTACGAGGTCTGGAGGGTTACGGTATACAACCGCAGTTCTCGCCCTCGCCGTTTGAGTATCTTTGCCGGTACGGTGTTTCGCCTTGACGGGTACAGCCAGCCGTTTTATTACAATGCCCCTACGACAAGCGAAACGGTCTTCTCTTCCGCCGCGCAGGCAGTTTTATGCCTGTCGCAAAATCCGTATGCGAAATTCCGCTGCAGGAACGCCTTTATCATGGCATCCCGCCCGGTATCATCTTACGAGGGGTACCTGGATAATTTTACGGGGATAAACGGAGGCTTGGCAAGACCTTACGTTCTTGAAAAGAATCGAGATCTTTCCCGTTCCCTCTCCACGGTGCGGGCACGCTGCGGAATTTTGCAAAATAAGGTAGTGTTGCAGCCTGGAGAAAGCGCGCAAATTCTGTATTTTTGCGGCTTTTGCGAGGGAGAGCAGGCTTTGCTGGATAACCGGGATCGCATGCTCCTTTCTGCGCCCGAGTTGTTTGTTTCTGCAGACAATCGGCCGGCTCATCCCGGTTCGCTGCGCACGCACTGTCCCGATACCCGAATGAATATGATATTCAACGGATGGGCTGAAAAACAAGTGCGCTATTGTGCCATAGGAAAAAAGGCAGTGCGCGATAACGCACAGCTTGCGATGGGATTCTTGAATTTTGATGCAAAGGGAGCAAAAACAACGTTGGCGGAATGTTTGGCGCATCAATACAGCGACGGACACGCGGTTTTGCTTTGGTATCCTGTCGTCGATCAGAAATTGTATTCGGATCCGGCTTTTTGGCTCGTATGGGCTGTCTGCGAGTATTTGAAAGAAACGGGCGAGAGGAGCTTTTTGCAAGAAGAATTTCCGTGGATGGACGGAGGAGCGGCGCCCGTAACGGAACACCTCAAAAAGGCGGCGCTTTGGTATTCTTCTCGGGAGAATCAAGGGGAACACGGTTTGCCGAAAATTTATTACGCTGATTGGAACGATGCGCTGAATATACCCGACGAAAACGCCGAATCGGTGTTCATGGGCGAATGTTACTGTCTGATGATGCGGGAATTGCAGGCATTATTTACTTGGGCGGGAGACGCGGAATTTGCAGAATTCGCCCATAAAGAGTATGTGCAAATGGCGAATCGAATCAATGCTTGCGCATGGAACGGTTCGTACTATGTGCGAGCCTTTTCGAAATTCGGAACGGTGGGGGATCGCACCTCCGGCTACGGGAAGTTTTACATCAATACACAGTCGTTCGCCATTCTCGCGGGGATCGTTCCGAGCGGAAATATGCCCGCCTTGCTCCGTTCGATCGATGATGCTGTCACCGAGGAAGGCGTGCGCCTTTGCACACCTCCTTATCCGGTTTACGACGAGCATGTAGGGCGTATGAGCGGGATGCTGCCGGGCGTATACGAAAACGGCGGAATTTATAACCATGCCGGCTGTTTCAAAGTGATGGCAGATTGTATCCTCGGCCGGGGGGACAAGGCCTTTGGTTCGCTCTCGGCGATCGTACCGGACGGGAAGTTTAATCCGAGCGAAAAAACCACGGTCGAGCCTTATGTTTTCGTCAATTGCTATTTGAAACATCCGGCTGTCGATATGAAATGCGGGCCTTCTTGGCAGACGGGAACTTCGGCATGGGCGTTGCGGTGTTATTTTGAGGGAGTGCTCGGCATTCGCCGGACGTATGAGGGCTTGCAAATCGCTCCTTGTCCGCCATCCGAATGGAAAAATTTTACCGCAGAAAGATTATATCGGAACAGTTGTTTACACTTTACTTATCATAAGGCGGGTGGCAAATTGAAACTTATGATCGACGGAAAGGTACATTCCGGTAATATTGTTCCGCCATTTGACGACGGGAAAGTTCATTCTATAACCGTATTTTTTTAGAAACAGAATCGGGTGGAGTCGGTTTTGGGAGAACGGAAAATTTAACTGAACCAAATAAATATTTCTGCATAGATGATAAGAATGGGGAAAATTGGGGAAACTTTTTGAAGAAAAGCGCAAAAAACGGCGGTTTCAGGCTCAAAAACGGGCAAAAACAGCATTTTTTCGAGAAGTCAATTTGCCTCTGACTCCGTCATTCGTTGGTTCGAATCCAGCTACCCCAGCCACTTTGGAATAATTCGAACTTCTTCGTAATTCGCAAGACGTTCGGATTATTTTTATTATTAGATGATTTATACAAAAAGTAAGAAAGGCGGAGCCCGTATGGACTCCGCCTTTTGCCGTCATTTAAGATTTATAATCTCGGCGCAACCTTATTGAATAAGATAAAATGTATTTTTATACCGCATGCCCGGTGGTTTTCTCTAAATCCGTCTTTTTCAACGGCTATCCCTATATTCTTTAACGGGATTCTTCTTCCTTATTTAATTTTATATTCAGTTGTCTTTTCTTCCATTCGGTATAGTCCTTACGGCCTTCGTCCGACGAAAGATACTCCCGTAGAATCGGGAGCAAAATTCTTGCCAAAGACTTCATATCGGAATCAGATATTCCGTCTGTGGTTTTAGGTTCTTCGATTTTCCCCGACATTCTGTTTCTTCGATATTTTATTCTCCTTTTTAGCGGTTATTCAGTTGTCAGTTCAACAGCAGAAATATCAAAGTGATCGTCTGCACAAATAAAAATACGGGCGTTGCCCAAAACATAAACTTGCGGACGCCGTGGGCGAGTTTCATATCCTCTCGTTCACGTTCGATTTCCTTTGCCGTGGATTTAAGCTGTTCTTTTATTTCCGACAGCGTTTCGTCCACCTGTTCGAGCGCGTGGGCTTTCGCCTCAGCGACTGTTCGACCGATCTCGCTCTTTATGGTTTGACTTACTTCCGCTTTGAATTTCCGCTCGTCCTGCGTTATTTCGCGTATCTCTTTGACTGCGCTCTGTACGTTCTCGCTCAGCTTTTTCGCGTAAAAGCTGTTGTCGCTCTTTATCTCGTTCACGCTCGTAGTCAAGTCCGCGATGAGCATATTCTGCTTGCTGATTAATCCGTTGCATTTCTCGTTCGAGATCGCCAACGCCTCTTTCAAAAGTCCATTCTCCGTTTCCGCCTTCCGTATCTCGTTGATTTTCTGCAACTGTTCCAACGGCGTAGCCGTCTGTCCTGTTTCCATGTTTTTCAATGACACTCAATACCTCTCTTTTTGTATAGTTATCTCCGAGTTTCTGCCCTCGGACAGCTTTGCTCTTTTCGGGGTGGAGATAGGAGTAGTCTTTACCGCTCCTCGTAACCTTAACCCCGTACTTTGCGAGATGAGCGAAAAATTCGCTCTCGTCGCTTGCCAATAGTTTTCCTTCTTCGATGACCTCCCTTAGTTCTTCTTTCCAACTCGTGCCGCCTTTGAGAATGATATGCTGCTCGTCCTGTGTTCGGTTATTCTCCGCTTTCTTCCGAAAGTCTAACGAAGAAAATCCGAACTCTTTTCCGATCTCGTTCGCCATATCTTTCAACTCTGCATATTCGTCGTCGTTAAAATGTAATTTTCTTCCCGTAAGCGGGTGGACGGCATTGACTACGATATGGCTGTGAACGGTCTGCGTATCCGTATGCGTGGCTATGACGCACTCACAGTCGGGAAACATCTTTTCCGCACAAGCTCTTGCGTACTCATGCACCATGCGGGGATCGGCTCTATCTTTCCTGTCGGGGGAAAGTTTGAAATGATAATACTTTCTCTCGTCGTAGTCCGTATATTTCCCGAACCTCGCCGCCGTTTCTTTGAACTGCGCGGTATAGTCTTCGTCCTCAAACAGGTTTTGCACGTCGATGTATTTCGCCTTATCTTTTCGGGTAATATAGCCGATAGCCATATCAGGCATCGCTTTTCCTGCTGTTCCTTTCAAAAGCGGCATTTCAGTTTCCTCCGATGACGGAGAGCAAGGCGCGGTACGCTCTCTTGCACTCTGCCGCGGCGGACAAGACTTGTTCTTTCTCATCAGGGTAGAAATAGCAATTTCGCACTGCTTGATTTAAGTTATTGCCTTGCCGTTTGAGTTCCTGCAATATCTCTCCGCTGCGCTCAAACACCACAACGGGCTTGTCCGTTAAAGCGCGGATCAGAAAGTCTGTTCTGCTCAATCCGCTTGTCTTTACCTTCTCATCAATGATACGCTGTTCCCGTTCCGATACGCGAAAAGAATAGGTTATAGGTCTGTTTCGTTTTACTGTTTTTTTCTCGATAATTTTTTCCTCCAAAATTTTTTGTGTTTCTGCAAAGGGGTATTAGGGGAAAGCATTTCCCCTAACGAGGCGAGCGGAACGCTCGGCAAGTGGCTTGCCACTTGCGTACCTCGCCATTACGAAAACAAAGCATTTTGCTTCCGTTTTTTCTGCTGATTGCTTCCGACTTTACGGCGGTCTGATTGTCTGTCGATTGCTCATTTCTTCCTCCATATCCGATTTATTTTTTATCTTTACCCACACCGAAAGGGGCGGACATTGATACCCGAAAAAGGGTGCAAAAAAGTCGCTGACAGCTCTTCGCGTATCACCGACCTTAACCGTATTTAGCAACTTTGCATTGCTCTATGGTGGTTAGCCATTCTATTGTGATGCCGACTGTTGAATACGCTTTCGCGCCCCGACATCTAAAATTGTACGCTTACAAAACCCGTCACGGCGCGTCTTAAAACACACGATAACAACGGCTTTCCTCTTAAAAAAGGTATTCTTATAAAAGCCTATCATCGCGCATCTTTTTCGGGCAATGGGCATAACGGCTTTTTCGGAAAAATCGTATCACAAAAAAGCCCCTCATCGCCCGACGAAAAACGATAACCAAATAAAGGCTTTCTGCGTTCAAAAATTTGTACGCCTATAATCGCAAATTAAAATTTGCGATTACGATGCCGTCAACTTTTGCTTAAATGTCGCACAGCGCCGCTTCGCAAAAGTTTAGGCATCTTAAAGCCCTGTCTTGGCTCGTCTTTCAGACGGCTCGGGTGTAGCGCAATTCGCGCTGAAACATCGCGGAGAAGTTCTCTCTCCGCAAGCGCGGAAAACTTTCCTCCGCACACCTCTTCTCGCATGGAAGAGTACTCCGCACCAACTTTGCGGTACGACAAAAGAGTATAGGCGATATTTCCACCTATACTCTCGCATTATACCATATCCTTTCCGTTTTGTCAATAAAATACAAACATTTGTTCGTATTTTATTGACGGAAATTTAGGATTTTATACTTCAATAGCACTAAATTTAAATTATTATAGACAATTTTCGTTTAATTTGTTATAATTCTACTGAGCGTAGAGTTTAGTAATTATTTAGTTTGTTGCTCTACGATTAGTGTAGAAAATAAGTAGGTTTACTTTTTTAAATGGCTTTGCTATAATAACATCATCAAACATACGAGGAGCAAGTCTATGAATAAGCATAGTATTGGTAAAACGATAGCGGAATTGCGTAAAGCGAAGGGGTGGACACAGATTGAACTTGCTGAACGGTTAAACATAAGCGATAAGGCAGTCAGTAAATGGGAAAGCGAAGCAGGCTATCCAGAAATTACGATGTTTCCGCAACTTGCAAATCTTTTTGAGGTCAGCATTGATTATCTTATGACCGGAAAAAAGGTGCAGCCCGAAATCATTACAATGTCGAAAGCGGAGTTGTGTGCCAAAAATGATGACATAACTTTGCTAAAAGAGATAGACTTTTCGCAGAAAGATGAAAGTAATAAGTGCCTCATCGACTATATCAAACAATATGAAAGCCTGAACGTATTTGCTGCTTTGTGTGCGGCAGACGACAGAGCGAAAGGCGCATTCGATCTTTTAACCTTCTTGAAGTTCTGCCTTTTGTCAAATCACCTTGAACTGTTGAATAAAACAGGCTTTTGGTTAAAACCGCGGATATGTTCTTATAAGTTTGATTCTCCTGAGGACATAATGGGGCTGATGCCCGTCGGTGCATTGGAACATTTTGGGCAGAGACAAGGGAACGATCAGTATGTCTGCGTATTGCCGGATGACTTTTTTACGATGATTGCCTCCGATAAAAGGATCAATGAAAATACAATCAATTTTTTGTTGGGAAAACAGCGGGGGCGAAAGTGTGTATGGTATCATGCGTTTCCCTATCTGATCGATGCTTGCTATGAAGTCGGAAATACCGATCTTTTAGGGCGGCTTCTTGCTTTGTCAGAAGAAAATAATCAGTATGCCTATGACAATCTTAACGACAAAAGCAATTACGCCTTTAACTATTTCTTTATTGGTTTCAAGTATAGCAATAATGGGCACGGTTTGGTCAGAATACTCGATAAAACTTTAAATTTGGCTCTTCAAAAAAATGATTTTGAAATGATCGATCGAATGAACGCACTAAATAGAAACGTAATGAAATATTGGGGATTCAAGTGTGGGATTGTCTCAGACGATGAAATCCGTGTGGCGAAATTAAAGCTTGATAAATCTGTTTCAAAGCAAGATATAATTATTCAATCCTCTATACATAACGGAATTGTTGTTATAGATGAACTTTTGGCGGTAAATGATGCCGATTTGATTGAAAAAACATTGGAAAAGTATCCTGTTTCAAAATATGAATTCTTGAATACTATTTTGGGGAGGATAAGGCAAGCTGTTGAAAGTGATGATTGGCGGTTTATTTTAGAGTATGCGGTCGATCATAACGATGAAAATTTAGCTTATTATGCGCTGAACGAGAAAAAAGATAGAATCGTATCATGGCTTTCTGACAAGGAAAAGTTGCCCTTTATGGGATGGGGGCGTACTGCCTATGATTTTTTTAGACAAAACGAAAAAGAAAACATCAATTCAAAATATTTTCAATTAAGAAGTAAAGAACGTTTTTCTGGAGAGATACAAATATCGGCTCATAATTTATCGCAAAGAAGAAACCCGAAAACAATTTATAATATCGATGACCTTGTAGAATACGTTAAACTTTGTAAAAAACAAGTTGTTGACGATTTTAAAGAAAGTCATAACGCCAGCAAAATTATCGAAGAGTTAAATGAAGAATTTTTCCGTAATGAACTGGTAAAAGGAAATGGCGATTTGGTAGCAATAAAGCTATGTGTGCGGTTGGAAGCTGTATTAAAAAGTAGATATCATTACGAAGGCGATTTTTCGGAAATGCTTGAAAAATATTGTTCGCAACATGGGTCTTATGAAGAAGACGATGGCTGGGGGTATATGGAAAGGCGTACAGAAAAATTTGTCCCCTATCTCCAAAAACTTCGTAAGTATCGCAATAGTGTCGTTCATTCCGAAAAGAAAGTTGACGGCATGACAAAAGAAGAGCTTGATTTTTGTATTCAATACATCTGTGGGTTGAAATGAGGAGAGACGCAATGAATAAATATCAGGAGTAAAACAATTATTATGGACACAATAAAAAGAAGAGGGATTATGGCATAGGAAAAGGTGTATGGGCGACTGGCGCATACACCTTTTCGTTACTTATCGGGATTATTGACCTTATGTCGCAGAACGGAGGCTATATCGACTTTGTACACGATATCTATTTCACGTTCTTTGCCCGTGACTTTCGGTAAGCCACCGACTATTATACGGTCAATCAGTTCGTAGCACATTTCGCGGGTAAGCTCGGGCGCTTCGAGGTATTTCTTTATGTTCCTTATGAAGGCGTCGGCGCTTTGTACCGTGTTTTCCGTATCCTTCATTTTTGTTTCGAGTTCTTCTATCTCCGTTACAAGAGCTTTCTGTTCGTTGGAATATTTCTCAATCAGCCCGAAACAGATATCTTCAGGCATATTGCCTTTCACTCTGTCTTCATAGGCGACCTGTATCAAGTGGGATAGTTCTTCCGTGCGCTTTTGTTTTGTCTGTAACGCCTTTTTCGCAGACTTAATTGCTTTGTCTGCAAGTTCGGCGTTATGGTGCAAATAATCTTGTTTGATTTGCTCCTCGTCAAGAACGATACGTTGCGCCATCTCCCGTATATCGCCGAGGATGACGGCTTCTATATCTTTCGCCATGATATGGTGAGAGAAGCATACCGATTTTCCGAAACGCATATGGTCGCCGCAGTTGAACGAATAAAAACGTTTATTGCCGTGTACGCTGGTATTCTGCTTTATTTTGCAACCGCAATCGGCGCAGATAAGGAAACCGGACAGGGGATGAGTAAATCCTGTCTTTAACCTCTTTCTGCCCTGCGCCAAAGAGCTGCGCCGCGCTTCTACTCTGTCCCAAAGTTCCTGTGAGATGATAGGCTCGTGGGTATTATAGACGATCACCCATTCGCTTTTGTCTTTCTTATACCGCTTATGATTCTTATACGATACGGAGGAGGACATCAGTTGCGGCATATGGCCGAGATAAATTATATTCCGAAGCATAGTGTTTATCGTCGAAAGGCACCATATATGGTGTTCACCCGCTCTTAATTCATGCCCGAATTTTTCAAAGGCATATCTTCGGGGGCACATAATGCCTTCTTCGTTCAATATCTCGGAGATTTTCTTCGCGCTCAATCCCGATGCGTACATTTCGAATATCCGCACGACATTCGGCGCGCCTTCTTCGTCGATGACGGGGGTATGTTTTTTATCCGTTCCTTTGAGATAACCATAAACGACTTTGGCGGCGCTATATATACCGGCAAGAGCATTGGAACGTTTTACGGCACGTATCTTTTTGCTGGTATTGGCAGCATGCCACTCGTTAAAAACGTTCATGATCGGCATCATCTCCATGGCGCCGCTGTCGCGGTTTTCCGTATCTACGTTATCCTGTATGGCAATGAAACGGATACCGAAAGCGGGAAAGACATAATCTACGTACTGCCCGACCTCGATATAGTTCCTGCCGAAGCGGGATAAATCTTTCACGATGATGGTATTGATGATACCCGTTTTGGCGTCGTCCAAAAGCCGCTGTACGTCCGGTCTGTCGAATGTCGTACCCGACACGCCGTCGTCTATGTACTCGTCGTGTATCTCGAAGCCGTGTTCTTCGGCATATTTGCGGAGTATCGTTCTCTGATGCTCTATGGATACCGATTCGCCCTGACGTTTGTCCTCTTGGGAAAGCCTGTAATACAATCCCACTATGTAGTGTTTTTGCTTCATAAGTCACCTCATATTTGTTGTGGTACGTTGTACGGCAAGTGTTTTCATCGTCTTTTCGAAATCATTGCCGCCGCGGAAATACCTGCGGACATAATAGGTTTGCCTGCCCACGTTTTTCCGCCTGCTGATAGACGGGGAGAAGAGATAACAGTTCCCGTAATCCTCGCCGTTGTAAAATGCTTTTTGTACTGCGTTCATTTTCTGACCTCCTGAAATTTGATTTGTTCTGTCTTTCGACGGAGACAAAGAAAACGGAAACACATAAGCTGTCTATTGCCTGTTTTTCTTAATGCTTTCCGTCAAGGGTTGCCGAAGGCAATGCACTTTACCCTTGACGGAAAGGGCGTTTCCGTTTACACTCTCCGGCCGAAAGACAAAATCTTTACGGAAAACAGTATAGCGGCAATATAATTCAGGCGGAAGGTAGTTTACCCGGGCAATTTCCGTAGTTTAGCCAGGTAAAATTGCAACAAAGTAATAGTTTGCCTAAACTCAGCACATAGAAAAAGGCAGGCGTCGTACAACGTCTGCCTTCAATGAAAGATTGAGTTGAGCGGCATATCAAAGCGTTCCGTAAAGGTTGTAATATCTCTGACGGATGCTCGCCTTTCTGCTGTTGATCTTGCCTCTGCCGATACCGAGTTCTGCACAGACTTCGGATTGCACCATGCCGTTCATATAGCAGTTCAGGATAGCAAGTTCCAACGCGGATAATTGCAGTGCGCCGACAAGTTCATCGTATTTCGTATAATCTGTCTGTTCCTGTTCAAAGCAGTTGACGGGATCCATAGGGAGAGCTTTATAATCCGCGAAGTCAATGTATTCGATCTTTCCGTTCCTGTCGGGGCTGTTGCGCAGAAGGCTGATAAAATGATCTACCTCACGGTAGCAGGCGAGTTTAATGGAGATGTCTTTTCCTTTGCAGTCTTTGCCGTAGATTTCGTGAACATTCCTTCCCTTGAACTGATACAGGAAACAGACAGCGGTCTGTGCCACGTCATAGCCGTCCGAAACGATATAGTCTATCTCGCTCATATGGTGCAGGTCTTTGATGAGACCGATATAGAGTTTATCCGCGATTTTCATATCGAACTTCTTTACGGTACGCAGCGCTTGTAACGCTATCATCTCACCCATGAGTTTGACGTTTTGTGAAGAGATAGGTTCTGCGAACAAATCGCTTTCGTTGCGATATTTACCTTTTGAGAACTTGGTTACCAACATTTCCATTTGAGATGTCCCTCCGTGAATTTTGTATTTGCCTTTTTCGGGCAAGAGGCGGAGGTGCATAGGACGGTGGAAAGCGGGCAAAATCTCTGTCGGTGTGCGGAAGTCAACGGGGCAAAGACAAAATCGTTGCGTTGTAGGCTCGTAAAAACGGCCTATAAGCTCAAAAAGAGCCGGGATAAGGAAACACACCTTACTCGGTTCAAAATTCGTTTCTGTGGGTGTTTTAAGTGACGATTTCGCGGCCGTTGACTTTCGCGAGGAGCTATGCTACCATAGCCGACCGAAAGAGGCAAAATTCAAGAGGAACACGGAACGGGAAAAATCAAAGGAAGAAAGCCGTGCGCGGCGGAAAAAGCGGGAGCCGGTCCGGAGCGGTTCAGCGGGGGCGGCTCCGCTCCGCCGCGCTTTCGGTTTGATTTTCCGTGCGGTTTCTTTTGACGGGCGTGTGCTTGTCTCGGCGCCCGCGCGCGTTAGCGCGCGGGTGACGTCGCGGCGCAGCCGCGACGTCAGCGAAGCCGCCGACTTGTTCAAGACAAGCACACGCCAGAATCCCACTCCCCAAACTTTTCCCCAACTTTACCCAAACTTTATATATAATAAAAAAGGTCGCGCGTTACGGGGAGAGAAAGGGCGGAATTACGATACCGAACGGACTGCATAAGAAGGGAAACGGCTGTCAATGGACAGAGGCAAATATACCCGAATTGCAAAGTTTGTAATAGTGGTAGTAAAAAGCGGAACGAGTCAAATCCGTGCGGAGAAGGGCGTCTTCCAAAGAGATGGTTTTCCTGTAATAGTTTTCGGCTGTGTCGAGAAAGGTCTGCGAATAGCGGAAGGGCGGACGTCCGAAACGAACGTCTTTTCGTTTTGCCTCGGCAATGCCTTCCGCCTGCCGAGCGCGGGTGTTTTCCCGTTCGTTTTCCGCCACGAAGGACAGTACCTGCAATACAATGTCCGAGATGAATTTGCCGACAAGGGAACAAGGTTTTGCGCGCGTGTCCAGAAGCGGCATATCCAGAAGGAGGATGTCTGCCAGAATCTTATTGGTGATACGGCTCCATTCTTCGATGATCAGGTCGTAACTGCGCCCCAGCCGGTCAATGGACTTGATGACGAGCAGGTCGCCGCACTTGAGTTTTCGTATAAGGCGCAGATAGTTTTTCCGTTCGAAGTCTTTGCCGCTTTTCTTGTCGCAGAAGATATGTTTCGGGGGAATGCCGAAGGAACGGAAAGCAGATAGCTGTCTGTCAAGATTCTGGTCGCGCGAAGAGATGTGGGCGTAAGCATAGGTCATGAAAATACCTCCGTTTTTATGAAAGCATAGCAGATTGCAAAGAAAAAGGGAGCAGACGGGCGGATAAGCGCATAAGAAAAAAGAGCATCCGCTATCGAACGCTCCGAAAAATTTTTTGAAAAAGTGTACTTTTACAGCATTCATTCGCTTGCTATAAAGGCGCCGTATGTGCTATACTCTGTAATGGTTAAATATGGTTTACTCTCTCAAAAGCAAATTTTGGGAAAAGTACACCTTTCCCGAACGGGCGCGTGAGCGCTTTCTTTTCGGGGTATGAGTTCGCATATGCGGACTGTATGCAAAAGCAAGGGACGCACGGAGAGCGTCCCGTCTTTCGGGGGAGGCGTTCGCGTTGGCGAACTTGGGAGGGGGATGGAACTTTGACCGAGGCAGTGGCGTGCCGGCGGGCGTAAAAAGCTGTTTACGGAGTTTTCCGGCTGAATAGAAAAAAGTTTAACGGAGGTTTTTATGAAAAGGTTCGCTTTGCTTTTGGCGGCGGTATGTTTGATCGGATTGTTCGGCGTGTTTTCCGCCTGTAATGAGAGCAATGACCGGTCGTCTTATGAAACAGTTCCTGTTTTACAGGACACGCGTCCGGAAACGGAACAGATGAATACGTTCACGACCCTCAACGGGAACGAGGTCACTTACAATATGAATACGCGCCGCATCGTGGCGGTCGCCTGCGCGGGAGATCTGGCGGCTTTTGGGATCCGCCCGCTCGCGGTGTCCGGCTACACGATCACGGAGGGGTACGAATCTTTTTTCGAGGGGGTCGAACTGCTCGAAGAAAATCAGCCCTTCGATCCGGAAGAGATCCTGAGCTATCGTCCGGAGCTGATCCTCGTCAATCAGCTGATGGAGCAAAGAAATATTGAACGATTGGAAGAGATCGCTCCCGTCATTCCGTTGTGGCGCGAATCATACGATTTCGAGCAAAGGCTGTCGTATATAGGCGAGATATTCGGTCTTACGGAAAACGCGCAGACGCTCATCGAATTTGCGGAAGCTACGCAGAAAGAGGCGTTGGAGGAAATACGCGCTCTCGGCATAGAGAACAAAACCGTTTCCGTGTTTTATTACGGGAATAACGGCGTTTCCGTTCCGCCGATGGATTATTGGTATTTCAACAAGATCCTGTACGATTATCTCGGGCTGAAGCAACTCGACGTTACGAAGGAGTTTCTGGACGACCCGAACAACACGCCGTTTTCTCCCATCAGCAACGAGGTGCTCCGCCGCTATGAAGGAGATATCGTGATCTATGCAGACGTGATGTCCTCGGTGTTCGGCGCGGGGCCTTCCGTCCCCGAACAGCTTACGCTCAATCCCGGCTGGCGCAGCCTGAAAGCGGTGCAGGAGGACAGGGTGGGCCTTTTGGACGGAATGCTGTATGCGGATAAAGACGTGCTGTATCTTCGAGCGCAGTACGACGGGATATTGGCGGCGCTGCGGCAGGGAATGGCGGAATGAAACCTGTTTCTTTAACGCAAAAGACCGGGAAACTTTCCAACGGTTTTAAGTTTTTGATAGTTATCGTTTGCGGCGGTGCGGCGCTGCTCCTGTTCGGCGCTCTGTTTATCGTTTTGGGAGCGGAACGCCTCACTTTGCAGGATGTGATAAAAGGGTTGTTCCGGTATGACGAAACGGATTTCAACGACGTCATCGTGCGGGACATCCGTCTTCCGCGCCTGCTCGCTGACGTCGTCGTGGGCGCGTCGCTCGCGCTCGCCGGGGCGATCATGCAGGGAAACACGAAAAATCCGATGGCGGATTCCGGATTGATGGGCGTCAGTTCTGGTTCGGTCTTTGCCATTATCGTGGCGATGGCGTTTATGCCGAATATTTCGCGTTTGGAGCGCATGGGGATCTCTTGCTTGGGGGCAGGGGTCGCAACTTTGCTTGTTTACGGTATAGCCATGATCGGGCGGCGCGGGCATACGGCGGAGCGCATGGTCCTTTCAGGCATGGCTATATCCACGTTGTTCAGTTCGGTCACTACGGGAATCGTGCTGAAAGAGGGGCTTTCCGGCGAATTGATGAAATATACTGCGGGCAGTTCCGCAAGTACCATTTGGTTGGATATCCGGGTCGCCGGGCCGTTTTTTATCGCGGGGGTATTGCTTTCGCTGGTCATCGCAAGGTCGCTCACGGTAATGAATTTGGGCGAAGACGTATCGACGGGTCTCGGCGCAAACGTGAAATTGATCAAATTGACAAGTACCGTCATTGTACTCGTTCTTTCAGCCCTCGCGGTCATCGTTATCGGCCCCGTCGGATATATAGGACTTATGATCCCGCATATCGTTCGTCCGATCGTAGGGACGGATTACCGTTATGTATTGCCGGCATCTGCCGTTCTGGGTGCGCTTTTAGTCGTTGTCGTAGATATTATTGCCCGCATCGTCATTGCGCCGCTCGAATTTCCTGTCGGTATACTGATTACGATGGTCGGGGTTCCGTTTTTTATTTTTGTTTCCCGCCGGCAACGCAGCGACACATTTGACTGAGGATCCATATGCGAGAAGGACAACGGATTTTTCTTAATAAAACAAGATTTTCTCCATTAAAACGCGGCGTCATCGTTAATATAATCTTATGGGTTTTGTTATTGACGACGTTTTTGCTCGGCTGCAATACGGGGCGGTTTGCGATGTCTGTGCGGGAAGTTTTCGTAACATTGTTCGGGGGCGGAACGCGTGAAATGAATTTGGCGCTTTTTACATACAGGCTTCCGCGTGTCTGCCTGGCAATTTTGGTTGGCTTGGGGATGGGCGTATCCGGCGTGGTGATGCAGGATCTTCTGCACAATAATTTGGCTTCTCCGGGAACTTTGGGCGTAAGTGCCGGTTCGGGATTGTTTGTCACATTATATGTGGCTTTGCTGCGGACGCAGTCGAACAACGCCGTTTTGATGCCTGTTTTGGCGCTCGGCGGAGGCCTTCTTTCTGCGGGCCTGATCTTTCTTTTGGGTACGAAACGCAAGCAGGCTTTACAACCTACCCGGCTCATTATGACCGGTGTAGCGTTGAGCAGCGCGTATAGCGCGGTAAGTACGTTTCTGATGCTGATACTCGATGAAAACCAAATGGAATTTTTACAACGCTGGCAGTCCGGCGAGTTGTGGGGAACGGATTGGAAATATGTCACGGTATTGGCAATATGGATCGCGGTGTTCGGTTTGTTAACGTTCCGCGGGGGAATGACTCTGAACGTGATCAACATCGGGTACGACGTTGCCCGAGGGCTGGGCGTAAACGTGGGGAGGCAGTTTGTCTTTTTGTCCTTTTGCGCGGTGGCTCTTTCATCGTCGGCGGTGGCGTTCGGGGGGAATTTTTTCTTTCTCGGGCTCATCGGGCCGCATATCGCGCGAAAATTGGTCGGGACGGACGCGCGGGTGCTGATGCCCGCCGCGGGTGCCGCGGCAGGTATCATCGTATTGCTGGCGGATATCCTTGTAAAATCGCTTGATTTCCTCGCGGGGATACCTACCGGCATCGTTGTTTCCGTTATTTCTGTCCCGTATTTTTTATATCTTCTTGTCAGGAAATAATCTTATGGAATACAGTATCGTTACCGAAAAATTAAAGATAGGATATGATGAGAATATAATTGTTCCGTCTTTGGATATAGCCGTTGAAAGCGGAAAAATAACCTCGGTCATCGGTGCTAACGGGTGTGGTAAATCGACCGTTCTGAAAGCAATCGGGCGCATCATACGTTCAAAGTCCGGCACGATCATCATTAACAATATGGATCTGCAAGGCACAAAAAGCAGGGAGATCGCCAAGCAGATGGCGATCCTGCCGCAGACGCCGAACGCACCGGGTACGCTGACGTGCGCGGAACTTGTCGCTTACGGCCGTTTTCCATACAGGCGCGGATTCGGGAAACTTAACAAAGAGGACAAGGAAATTGTAGATTGGGCGCTTTCGGTGACAAACATGTCGGATTTCAGCGATCGCGAGATCGCGAGCCTTTCCGGCGGACAGCGGCAAAGGGTATGGATCGCCATGGCGTTGGCACAGCAGACGGGGATCATATTGCTTGACGAGCCGACGACGTATCTCGATCTGTGCCATCAGCTGGAAGTGTTGGAGTTATTAAAAAAACTTAACGAAACGCAGGGTACGACGATCGTGATGGTTCTCCATGATCTGAATTTAGCGTCACGTTATTCGCATTATCTTTTGGCGATGAGAAACGGCAGAGTCGAAAAATTCGGTACGCCGCAGGAAGTGATGACGCACGGAATGCTGGCGGATTGTTTCCGCATAGACGGAGATATAGTTTCCGACCCGCGGAGCGGCAAGCCGATGTGCATATCCTTTGATCTGTTGCAGCCGCGGGAAACGCAGGAGGGGGTATGAAAAAATTTTACGCGGTAGTTGCCGCGGTTCTTCTGGGTTTCTGCTTGTTCGGGGCTGCGGGATGTTCCGGCCCCGCGGGCGGGTTCGACGGCATCGGGTTTTCTCCGGTACAGCCGGATTTCCCGGCGGGGATCGACCTGTGTGAACTCGCCCCGCCCGCAAGTATAAACAGCCGCCAGGATCTGAGCGATTTTATGGATTATTGTATTTTTTATCCGAGCACAGAAACGCGCTACGCTGCGGTCGGAGAAGAATATGGCCGGAAGTTGAGGGACGGTTTTTGGGAGGAAAGTTTGTGGGCGGGCCAGAACGGAGCGCTTTCTCACAATTTCTGGTCGGTCGCCGATACGGGACGGCTTTCGGAAAACCTCGTCGGCGTGCGCGCCGCGTCCTTTCCGTATGGGTACCGCGGCCATGAAAACGCCCCGGAAGACGTCAAAGTGGTCAATTACATATATTACCGCGACGTCATTTCCGAACCGCGGGACAGAGGTTATTCCCTCACAGACTTTCCGCTGTATCAGAAGAATAAAGGCTTTGTTCCCGTCGGGAGCAGCGAGCAGCTGTTTTATGCGGTGCAGTGCGGGTATATGCCCGTGCCGGAAGAAGGAAGCGCCGCGGAAAAGATCCTCTCGGACGCCCTCGGGATACTGAACAGATTGTTGCGCGAAGATATGACGGATCTGCAAAAAGTGCAGAATATTTATCAGTATATCCTTTGCGAAAACACATACGATTACGAAGCGGTTCGTCACAGCGAATACGAGCATTTTGAGTTTGCGGCATATTTTTTGGAGGGGGTGTTTGAATATCATAACGCCGTATGCGACGGCTTGACAAAAACGCTCGTATTGCTGTGCGGGCTGGAAGGGATCGAAGCGTACCACATCGGCGCCGTGTCGAACGGAAGCGGGCACGCGTATGCTTATGTGAATGTGGGCGGGCAATTTTATTTGTGTTGTCCCACGCGCGGCTCGGAGGTAAAACCGTTGGACGGCTTGCGTTATCATTGTCATACGGACGCTTTTTTCCTTACCGATTATGAAACTTCTTCGCCTTCATGGGGATATGCGTCAGACGTGCGTCCGGCTATCGGCGAGCAGGTCAAGAAAGTTGAAAAGTATGATTTTTGGGCGCGAACGAAGATAGAAACGCGGTCGGGGGAATATAATTTTTCGCCCGATTCGGCAGATGAGGCGGAGGCGGTTTTAAGGACGGTAGGCGATGCGGCAAAGATTAGCGGCATTACCATGCAGGTCGAACTGAACTGCTCTTACGATACGGCAAACGAAGCTATGAGCCGCATACAAAACGAATACGAGGTAGAAAAATTTAACAACGGAAGTTTCGGCGGAAAGTTGCTTTACGCGTTCCTGTTCCGTGCCGGCAAAGGAGGAACTGCATGAAAAGGCGGTCGGTTTTTTTCGCGGTGCTGCCGATCGTCGTACTGATGTTGTTTTCCGCCTGCGCTTCACCTGAAAAACCTTTTTCCTCGAATAAATCGTATGAACAAGCGGCCGCCGGATACACTTTTGCCGACGGGCTTTCCGAAACGGATCTGCCCCGCCCGGCCCGCGAGATCGGAAGTTTTTCCGAACTTGTATATGCGGCGGATTATCTCGCGTTTTACCGCATAAGCGAGGCGGTGGCGTTCGACGTTTCCGAAGAGTACGCAAAAACTTTTTACAACGTGTATCAGGAGTGTATGCGCGCGATAGGCGTATCCGATCTGGCGGCGCTTTATCCGGTAAAAGTCATTGACGAAGATTACTATACGCATCGCATTGTCGCGTTGGATTTTCAATGCCGCGACTTTGCCGATCGTCCTCCTCGCGAAACAAGCGTTTCGGGTACTGTCATAAAGCCTTTCGGCTATTTGTATTATCGCGAGCGGGCGGATGATTTTGAGGATTTTCCCCTTGCGCTCAAAAACCGAGGGGAAGTCACGGTAGAAAATTCGGAACAACTTTGGTATGCCGCAGGCAAAGGTTATCTGCCCGTCCCCGCAGCCGGCAGTACGGCGCAGACATTGCTTGCAGACGCAAAACAAGTGCTGCGGACGATCGTGTATGACGGGATGACGGATACCGAAAAGCTGAAAGCGATCTACGCTTTTCTTTCCGTAGATGTGTTATATGACTATGAAACATACGGGGCGGGCGATATGCCGGATTCTATCCGCGACCAGTGTTTTTTTCTGGAAGGCGTCTTTTTCAACCGTCGCGCTGTATGCGACGGCAAGGCAAAGGCGTACTGTCTGCTCGCGGCGTTGGAGGGCATTCCCTGCGTAAGAGTAACGGATGTGGACCGCGATTTCAGCGCCCACGCATATAACTATGTGATGGCGGAGGGGAAATGGTATCTTTCCTGTACGACGAACGGGGCGTCCGTTGCCGAATTTGAAACAGACGGCGGAACGATCCGGGCGATCGTACCGGATTACGGCATGTTCCTTACCGATCTGTGCACGCCTTTCGGCGAGCGGTGGACGTATCGCTCCGAAATGTATCCCGAAATTGCCGCACAGATCCGGGAGCCATACGATTATTGGGGCGAAACGAAAACGGCGGACGGAAAAAGTCTGCGCATTTCTTCGGCGAAAGAAGCGATTGATTTTTCAGTTGCGGCGGAAAAGACTCACGGTTCGCTGAAAAACCGGCAAATCGAATTTTGGGCGGAAAAAACCGTTACGCCGGAAAGCCTGCGGGAGGCGTTCAAAGATTTGTTTCCGCAGTATGCGGTGCAAGTATGGCGAATGTTTGACGGTTTACCTGTTTTTGCCTGTACTTTTTTATGATCGAATAAAAAAAATAAGAGGAGTTAATATGAAAGGAAAAAAATTCAGCGTGTTGCTTGTATCTGTATTGGCGATATGTTTTGTATTTGCGGCGGGGTTTGCGCTCGTCGCCTGCAATGACGGAACTGAAAATAAGGGATCCCCGGGCAGCAGTTTTGCGCTGGAACGCTATGTGGAATATGTTGAAAACAACTATCCGGACAACGAAGAAGGCCGTTATACGGAGGAATCTTTTGCTGCGCTTTCAGAGGCGTTGGAAGACGCGCGGGTTCTTTTGGAGAAGGGAACGGCAACGCAGGAGGAACTTAACGCCTGCGAAGACGCCCTTCGCGCCGCCGTCGAAGCGCTTGTTACCACGTTTGAGCCGAATTATTCGCTTACGGCTATCGCCGCGTACATTCAGCAGCTTGAAAACAATTACACGCTGCGCATTACCGACTATTTGGGCGGGACGGATGGAAAGCCGCTCGAATATAAAACTTATTACACGGATACCGCGCGTTATAACGAATATACGCAGAGCGGTTTTGTTTCTTATGACGGCTATGTCCATACCTGGCGCACGGAGAACGGGCAGGTGCGCATGGGCGGCCCGTATCTGCTCGATTGGGCGCCGCCCTTCTATCTGGAAGAAGACGAAATACTCGGCGCGGCGTACAGCATCGGCGATTTTTACGATTACGAGATAGAGGCGTCTGCCGGATATGACAATATTTGGGGCACAAACGTTTATTATACGGAAAACCCCAATTTTGTCCGGTATTTTATGAATACAACGCTTTCCGGATATGACGCGCAGCCGGATTTTGAACAAAAAGTTTCGGGTACTTCGCTGGAAATGAACGACGAGGGGACCGTGCTTACTTTCGGTTTTTACGGGCAGTCGGCCGACGATCTCTTGCTGAAATACGAAGTCACCGATATAGGGAGCACGGATATACCTGCAATAGAAGAATATATCAAAAATAATCCCGGCTATGAAACGGCCGCCGATCCCACAACGAACGACGGGCTATACGCTCTTGTTGGCGGATATGAATCTGACGGGGCCTACGGTATGCGTTTTGAGGTCTATAATACATATCCGGACGCCGATATGTTCGACAAGGCGGAAAAGTATACGAATTACAGCGTATATAATGTGTATAACGAAGACGGATATAATTATTGGTATTCCACGGCAACCGGCGGCGGTATTGCCGATTTGTACGGTGTTTCGCAATCATTTGTTACGGAAAACGGAACTTTGGAGATCGCCGGAGAGAGCGGGTACACTCTTGACGATATCGAATTTTATTATAATTTTGCCGAGCCTGTCGCATATGACTATTACGGATTGGAACAGCGCGATAAAACCGACGAATTTTATTTTGATCTCACAAAAGCGCAGGGATTCACGGAATTTCTCGTGCGGTTTTTCGGGATAGAAAATTACGATGCGGAAAACAGACCTATAGTGGCGGTATCCGTAACTGAAAACGGGGCGGGAGAGCTCGTGATCTCCCTTTGGAAAACCGGTAAATACTATCAGAACGAGCCGGAGCGCGAAATGCTTGCTCTGCGCGCGGTGCTTAAAGAGTGGCAGGACGTGCGTGTAGAAACAGTGGAACAGTTTATCGAAGGGCAGAAAGATGTGTTCGCAATGTTGTCCGCACTGGTCGGCGAAGTGGAGGATTATTCTCAAAACGACTATACTTCGGCAAGTTTTTCCGCTTTTTCGGCGGCGTTGACCGAGGCGAAAGATGTTCTGGCGGCAAGCGGCGCCACCGAAGAAATGGCGCGGGAGGCATATTCTGCGCTGACTGCCGCGGTGAACGGTTTGGAGAAAAGGGCCTCCGAGGCAGATGTGGCCGAACTGCGGGCTTATATCGAAGAAGCCAAAACATATTCCCGGGAGGAGTATACGGCGTCGAGTTTTACCGATCTTACGGAGGCGATCAAGGCGGCGGAGGAATATCTTGCAGGCGGCGATCTTTCCGCGGCAAAGGTGCAGGAACTATATACCGCGTTAGACGACGCTGTGTGGTACCTTGTGGAATTGGGAGATCGTAATGCACTTGCCAAAGCTATCGCAAGAGCAAAAGCCGCAGACACCGAAGGTAAAACGTCCGTAAGTAAGCAGGCTTTGGATGCCGCTTTGCGCAGCGCGGAAACTTTGGCACTGCAAGAGGAGATCACGGCGGACGAGGTCGAAGAGGCGATCGCCGCTCTTGAAGCAGCCGTTGCCGGATTGGAAAACATTGCGGATACGTCCGCCCTGGAAGCACTGCTCGTACAGTACGCAGGGGTGAATGCGCAGGACTACACGGCAGCAAGTTACGATGCGTTCAATTCGGTGAGAACTGCCGCTGAGTCGGCGGTAAAAGGAGAGTTGGGGGAGCGTTCGTGCAATGAATTCACGGCGTTGCTGCAGACCCGTTATTCCGAATTGGAGAAGAAAAATTTTCGGCCAGCCGTTGAAAACAATGATATTGTAACTTTTATAGACGAACAAATCGGCGTTGCTATGTACGGTGAATCGAAGCCGTATAAATTGACCGTTACCGTAGGCGGGGAAAGTTATGAATTCGTTTATACGTCCGAATATTTTTATGACACAAACGGAAAACGGGGATACATTCTTGTAGACGGAGCCGTATATGAATTTACGGCGGCGGACGGAAAAGTCGTTCTTACGGGCGCCGTAACCGGCCCGCTCGGTCCCGTAACGAGTATTTATGAAGCGGCGGGCGGATTCGGCATGGGCGGGTTTGCCTTTTCCGAAAGCATGGGCGCGCTTCGTATCCCGAATTCCTCCGAGTGGTTTGTGCGTGCTTCCGCGGCGGGGTGCGACATGATCCCCTATGAATGGATACCTTTCCTTTCCGAAAAGGAAGACGCGGTGATCGGTTATAGCGCGGAATTGAAGGACGGTGAACTTTCCGTTTCTCTTTGGGCGGGCAGTTCGTTGGAGATCGATTTTAAAAGCGGTACGATAGAAGATAGTTCCGGCAGCTACAAAGCAAGTATGCTGCGCCTTGAACGGTTATGCACGGCTACGGTCAGTGAAATAGGAAAGGCGGAAGTCGGTTTTATTGAGGAGTATTTACAGGGCGAGGCGGCATAAATCGTTAGACTATATAAAAGAAAAACCGATGCAATGCATGAGGAAAAGTATTTTTCTCATGCATTGCAAAATTGGAGAAAAAATGAAAAAAATAGCTTTTTACGGCAAGGGCGGGATCGGTAAGTCGACGACCGTTTCCAACGTCGCCGCCGCTTTGGCAAAAAAGGGATATAAAGTATTTCAGGTCGGCTGCGATCCGAAATCCGATTCCACCGTCATGCATAACGGGGGAAAACGTCCGGCTACGGTGCTGGGATGTATCCGGGCGGGCGGGGGCGAAGATGAGTCGGAATTTTTATTTCGGGGCACATCGGGTGTGTTCTGTATAGAAGCAGGCGGACCGCAGCCCGGAACGGGATGCGCAGGGCGCGGTATTATTGCCGCGTTTGAACGGATTGCCGAATTAAACATATATGAAAAATATTCCCCTGATTTTGTATTGTTCGATGTCCTCGGCGACGTAGTGTGCGGCGGGTTTGCAATGCCGCTTCGCGGCGGCTATGCCGATGAAGTCTATATTGTTACATCTGGCGAAATGATGTCGTTATATGCGGCGGAAAATATTGTCCGCGCCGTTAAAAATATCGGAAGTTCTTGTCGAGCATTGCTGAAAGGGATCATCGTCAACAAAAAAAATATCGAGAAGGAAGAAGAAAAGGTAGCCGCCGCAGCGGAAGAAATGGGCGTTCCCGTTTTCTTTACTCTTCCCCGCAGTATGGAAGTACAAAAAGCCGAGGCTTTGGGCAAAACGGTGGTTGAGGCTTTTCCTGGAAGCGAAATGTGTGCTGAATACGAAAAACTTGCGGAGAAAATAGCCCATGGATAAATTTATCAAAGCAAATTCGTTAAGGATGTCTTCGCTTTTGCCGCTCTGTGCCGTTTCTTCCCCGAAACATTGCGCCATGCACATTGCCCTTGAAGAATTATTTTATATGGACGGCACCGATGTGCTTGTTGTCGGCGTGGGCGAGTGTGCCTATTATTCGCGTAAAAATCTTTTTCCGAACGGGCGTTTGAATTGGGCTTATGAACTTTCTGATCGTGAAGTCGTGTTTGGCGATATTGGTGGCGTTGAAACGGCTTTGCGTATGATGGCGGAATCGGGTCGAAAAGTCGTTTGTATTTCAACCTGCATTCCATCGCTTACAGGACTCGATTTAGTTTCATTATGCGACAAGACGGGGGCCATATATCTTTCCGCAGCCGATTACGGATATATCGATTCTTCGGATATATTGGAAGATTTATATAGCGTTCTGTTTTCTGGTTTTCCGGCGGGATCGCAGGGCGGGAAAAGTGTTTGGCGGGGCACCCCGGCAAGCATATCCGCGGCTGCCGATCTCCTGAAGGCCGAAAAACATATTATATGCGAGCGCAAATATCGCAAAATGCTTTCAGAAAAGGCAAAAACATATAATATTCATATTTTCGACGATACCTGCTTTCATCCTTTGGCGGATTATGCCGACGCGTGTACCGAACTTGATATATCCGGCGAGGAAATGCTTGAAATGGAACGGCTGGCAGAGGATTTGCGTGGCAGCCGGTGGAATATACGTTCGGCGCGCGCTTTGTCGCTCGCTTCTTTTTTACGTTCCTGCGGGGCGGAATGCTCTTTTCTCATACAGGCGGGGTTCACGCGCACGGAATATGAAATTTGTCGTACGCTCGGAGAGACGCAGATCTGTATAAACGCGGCAGAGGCTTTGCCATCGGCAGATGATGTGAGGACGCTCGATCTCGTTGACGAAGAAAATAAAAAAGGGGTGCGGTTCGGATTCAGGGAACTTCTGCATTTGCTCCAAAGGATGGTCGCATTATGCCGTTGAAAAAATTATTTTGTTTGCCATCGGCGCGTTCCGCTATGTATTATTGTGCGGTTCAGTTTAAAGATCTGGCTATTTTAGATCGTTCCACATTCGGACATGCTCTATATAATTACGGACATTTAACTCGTTTAGCAACGAGGTTTGAGGGGAGCAATGCTTTTTCCACTCACTTAACGCAAGCGGAAATCATATTCGGCGACGATTCAAGGTTCTTTAACGCCGTGGGAGAACTGGCTGAGAGAGGGAGCTATCACGGCGTATTTGTTTTGCCGAATGTGATTGGCGGAGTTTTGGGAAAAGATCTTTCGGCTATGGCTGAAGAAGCCGAGAAGAAATTCAATCTGCCTGTGTTTACGGTTGATGCCCATCAGGATGCAAATTTTATGGATGGACAACAACTTTTTTATATGAATATGTTTAAAAAAATGGCGGATTCGAATCAATTAAAAAAAGAGTACACTTATAATTTGCTTTGTGCAGGACCTTTTGATTGCTTTGCGGCGGCAGATGCAGCATATATAAAAAAATTATTGTATAAAAAACTCGGGCTTGTCTGTAATTTCGATTTGTCGCAGGTAATTTCTGTTTGGGATTGGAAGGATTTTGGGAGGGCAGGATTAAATATTGTTTGTTCGGATGCTGGAGTAAAGCTTGCCGTTGAGGCGCAACAGCAATGTGGTATTCCATACCTTCGTTTTTATCCGCTGGGAGAAAATATGGAATCGGACGGACTTTCCGAAATTGCCGCATTTTTCGGCATTCCCTTTCGAACAAGGCAAGATGCTCGTTTTGCGGAAGTATGCAGAGAATTCGGAAATATTTTATCGGTTTTTAAAACAAAAATCATTTGTTTTGCAACGGCCGATAAATTGCGGGCGTTGCGTAGCTTTTTGCAGCTATTTGATGTGGATGCAGAATATTGGTGCCCTTATTTTACGACCGGGTTCAAGACCGTAAACGAAGATGAATGTTTATCTTTTTGTAAAGGAAACGATGTGCTTTTTATCGGCTTTGATCGTCTTGCAAAACAATTTTCGCATGCGATTTCTTTGGAAAAGAGCGGATTGGATTATCATTTACAGATACCTTTCCGAATACCTTTTGTCGGTAAAACGGGAGCATATCGGTTGATGCAAATGATTGTTGACGGTTTAATATAAAATATTTTCGAGAGGTATTTAAAACAAACAAAAATTAGTATTTTTTTGAATTATGCGCGCTATAAAAAGACAATCTCTATAAAGTTGCTTTTAAATAGATATTTTACTTTACCTAGGTAATTCAGCTTGTAGTCGTTTTGGCGCGAATGCCCGCCTGCCACATTTTTTTGTATAGCAAAATCCGCGGATATTCCGTCCGCGGGTTCAAGAGAGGCTTGCAGATGATCAAAAAAAAGAGCAGAGAAGGCAACAAGAATGCAAAAGAGAGAAGAAAAAGCGAGGATAGAAAAGTAAAAGGAACAATAATTAAAGAGTGGCAAAGCGATGAAGCTAGAAAGTTAAGGACAGGGATGTCCATTTTACGGGCAGCAAGTAACAATCGCGTCGTAATGCATGCGGCTTACATGTCGCTGGTAGAATTAAAGTTAATAGCTCAAATAACCCGAAAATGAAAATATTTCGCACTGTTCAATATCTGTAACATCAAAGCCTGTGGCAGTTTCCGCGGGCTTATATTATGTCCATAAAAATATTCCGCAGAATATTTGTTATCACACATAAAAGATAATGGTAAAGGGACATTTTTATTTTCTGATTGCGCCCCCGCCGGCGAATCATGTAAAAACGATACTTATGGCTGTTATAATAAAACAACAAATTGTTTTACCGTCAAACAGGATAAAAATATAACCAAGACGGTGTATGTGCTAAAAATCTCTCAAGATAAATGTCCGTTTGTCTCTGCTGTTCAAGTCAGGAAAAACAATTCATATGTAGATGTTCCGCTTTCAGAAATTATAATAGATTTCAATGATAGAATTGACGCGATAAGATTGAAATTTATAAAAAATATTGCGGATGATTTGGAAATTGGGATTGCCTATAAGGAGGCAGACAAACAGGCATATAATGAAATGCAAGCAGTTTTGCAAAAAGAGAATACATTAAAGCGCGCGGCAATTAAGCATTCTACCGGGGAAAGTTTGGTAAATATCTATTTGCAACCTTGTGCGGATAATTATGACCATACCGAAATATCGTTATTTATCCCTGAAAAAACAGAAGTAAAAAAGGTCGGAGGACCTTACGGTCCCGTCGATCAGGAAAATGTACTTTCATGGGCATTGATAATGAAAGCTACGGTAGAAAATGGAATATTTTTTAAGTCGATTACTGGTTTGGCATATGGAAGATATGCCTATATTGTCAAACAACTTGATAAGGATAATAACTTGCTTATAGAGACGGATTATATAGAGTTCTATATCAGAAAACAACAGCCCCCTATTGTAAATTCGGGAAATATTTGTGTGATTTGATCGTAAAATTATTGATATAAAAAACAATTAGAAGCACATAGAGGAAAGGTTGGCTTTATTGTCAACCTTTATCAATTTACATGTAAGACTATGTAGCTACTGATCATTTGTTAGGAGAATTTTATAATCCACATGGTAAAAATTGCGGGCAATCTGTTTTATAACAAAGTAAACAAAATTTTATCGAAATGTGTTTCGAGCGGAAATCTTCCGTCAACGCAAAACTAAAAAAAGCTCTGTTGGAATTATTGCAAGAAAATCAAAAATAA